>Ga0256907_1000489_pt1 | contig 11347 bp, 11 predicted proteins | sample MC6MC0745MT_FD_186329 | JGI IMG/M metagenome (GOLD analysis project Ga0256907, IMG submission 186329) | Metatranscriptome of enriched soil aggregate microbial communities from Iowa State University, Ames, United States - MC6-MC0745-MT... | ecosystem: Environmental > Terrestrial > Soil >... | reverse complement strand
GGAGCAATCCATAACTTTTTTTCTTTTTCTGCCAACAAAATAAAAACACCATTGTCTTTATCTGCCTGACCAATTCCCCATTTGTGTGCCCATTTCGGAGCTAATTCTCCTTCATATTCTCCATTTAAGCTGGGAATAATTGCTACTACAATCTGGGTAGATGTGGTATCGGCATAACTAATTAGTTTTTGTTCTAATTGCTGTTTTTCGCTTGCCGACAATAAATTGGCATAGTCAAAAACGCTGGTTTGTTCGCTTGCCTTTGATGGTTTTTCCGGAATGTTGAACTGCGCCAGAACCAGCAACGGAAAAAACAAGACAAATAATGTTGCTATTTTTTTAAACTGATCCATTAACCTCTTGAAATTTCGTTTGGTAATTCGTTTACATCGTCTTTACCGTTGTAAGGAAAGAAATGTTTTAATTGTTTGCCGCTTTGAAGAATGCCCGCAATTATGCCTTGCTTAAAGTTATTTGCCTTAAAATGATCAATAACTGTTTTCTTGGTGTTTTCCCAGAAATCGTAAGGTACAACAGCATCAATTCCGTCATCGCCAATAATTGCAAAATGACGGTCTTTAACGCCTATATAAAACAAAACGCCGTTGCGGGCGCTTGTTTTATGCATTTTTAACATCTTAAAAACTTCTTGGGCACGTTCTAATACAGGTAAATCGGAATGTTCTTCTATATGCACGCGTATCTCACCCGATGTTTCTTTTTCGGCTTTTACAATAGCGGCTACAATTTCCTGTTCTTCGCTGCTGCTTAAAAAATCTTCTGTTATCGACATATTTAGAATTTTACTTCCGGAGCTTTCTCTGCACCAGCATCAGCTTTAAAAAAAGGTTTTTCTGGATATCCGTTTAAGAAAAATTTGTTAGGGTTATATAAAACATAGTTGTTGTATGCTTGTACTGTTTCATTAAAACGTGTACGTGCCGTTAAAATCTGATTTTCTGTTGATGCTAATTCATCCTGCAATTTTAAAAAGTTCTGATTTGTTTTTAAATCAGGATATTGTTCAACCGTAACTAATAATCTGCTTAATGCACTTGAAACACCTGTTTGTGCTTGTTGGAATTCAGCCATTTTTTCAGGTGTCATGTTTGAAGGATCAATAGTAGTTTGAGTTGCTTTTGCGCGTGCGTTGATAACAGCCTCTAATGTAGATTTTTCAAAATCGGCAGCACCTTTTACGGTATTTACTAAATTTCCAATTAAATCGTTTCTTCTTTGATAAGCACCTTGTACATCTGCCCATGATTTATCGCTAGCTTGTTTAAGTTTTAAAGCTCCGTTTTGATAATTCATAGCTAATAAAAAATAACCACCAATTAAGACTACCAATACAATGATAATAGGAAGAATTTTTTTCATAAATTTTTTAAATTAGATTTCGTTTTTAATAATAATTAGTTGTTTTTTGATAAGCTCTAATTTTTCGATAATTTCAATTGTATTCAACGGATTTTTCTTGTTGTTCTTTAAAAAATCTTTTGCACCGTCTAACGTAAACCCTTTTTCTTTTACCAAATGATAAATTGTTTTTAAGTTTTTTAAATCTTCGGGCGTAAACATTCTGTTGCCTTTTGCGTTTTTTTTAGGCTTCAAAATATCAAATTCCTTTTCCCAAAAACGTATCAACGAAGCATTTACGTCAAATGCCTTGGCAATTTCACCTATGCTGTAATATCTTTTTTCGGGTAAGTCAATCTGCATTATCTTCAAATTTTGCTTATGCTAATATACAATTTTTCTAATAAGTTTATGCATTGGCAAAAAGTTCCTGTTAACAACAAAAAATCTTTTAAAAAACACTATTTTTGCAACTTATGTACACTTTTTTAAAGTGTTAGTTTTGAACGATTCATAATTTAATATATCGAATGAAATCACAAGATATCAGAAAAAAATTTCTTGATTTTTTTGAAAGCAAAGGACATTTAATTGTTCCGTCAGCACCAATTGTTTTAAAAGACGATCCAACCCTAATGTTTAACAACTCGGGAATGGCGCAGTTTAAAGAATATTTTTTAGGAAACGCCACACCAAAAAGTAACCGTATTGCCGATACGCAGAAATGTTTGCGTGTTTCGGGTAAGCATAACGATTTGGAAGATGTAGGTTTTGATACGTATCATCACACCATGTTCGAAATGTTGGGTAACTGGTCTTTTGGCGATTATTTTAAGAAAGAAGCAATTGCGTGGGCGTGGGAATTTTTAACCGAAGAATTAAAGATTGATAAAGACCGTTTGTATGTGTCGGTTTTCGAAGGAAACGATGCAGAAAATGTTCCGTTTGATCAGGAAGCTTGGGATTTATGGAAGCAGTATGTTGCCGAAGACCGAATTATTCTTGGAAATAAAAAAGATAATTTCTGGGAAATGGGCGATCAGGGACCATGCGGGCCGTGTTCTGAAATTCACGTAGATTTACGTCCGGATACAGAAAGAGCCGAAGTTTCTGGTAGAACTCTTGTAAATGCAGATCACCCACAGGTTGTTGAAATCTGGAATAACGTATTTATGGAATTTAACCGTAAAGCCGATGGATCTTTAGAAAAACTGCCAGCAAAACACGTTGATACCGGAATGGGTTTTGAACGTTTGTGTATGGCAATGCAAGATGTTACGTCAAATTACGATACCGATGTTTTTACACCGCTTATTGCAAAGGTGGAAGAAATTACCGGTAAAAAATATACAAACAACGAGATCAAGAACATCTCGGAGGAGCAAAACAAAACCAATATTGCCATTCGTGTAATTGTAGATCACGTACGTGCGGTGGCTTTCGCTATTGCCGATGGTCAGTTGCCTTCAAATAATGGTGCGGGTTATGTAATCCGACGTATTTTGCGTAGAGCAATTCGTTACGGATTTACATTTTTGGGAACAAAAGAACCATTTATTTATCAGTTGGTTGATGTATTGTCAGCTCAAATGGGACAATTTTTTCCGGAAATCGTATCACAAAAAGATTTGGTTAAAAACGTAATTAAAGAAGAAGAAGCATCATTCTTAAGAACGTTGGATCAAGGTTTACATTTGTTGGATTCTGTGATCGAAAAAACAGATGGTAAAATCGTTGAAGGAGCAAAAGCGTTTGAATTATATGATACTTTTGGATTTCCAATTGATTTAACAGCATTGATTTTACGTGAGAAAGGATATGATTTAGACGAAGCTGGTTTCGATACTGCTATGAAAGCGCAAAAAGATCGTTCGCGTGCAGCATCAGAAATTTCTAAAGACGATTGGAATGTGTTGATCGAAGGAAATGTGGAAACTTTTGAAGGTTACGATAAAGTTGAAAACGAGGTAAAAATAACACGTATTCGTAAAGTAGAATCTAAAAGAGATGGTACGTTGTATCAGATTGTTTTGGATCATACGCCGTTTTATGCAGAAGGTGGTGGACAGGTTGGTGATAAAGGTGTTTTGGTATCAGCAAATGAAACCATTGAAATCATCGATACTAAAAAAGAAAACAACCTTATTTTGCATTTTACCAAGCAGTTACCGGAGAATTTACAGGCTGTTTTCGTAGCAAAAGTAAATACCGATTTACGCGGAAAATCATCTAAAAACCACTCGGCAACTCACCTGTTACATCAGGCATTGCGTACGGTTTTAGGAACGCACGTAGAACAAAAAGGATCGTTGGTTGCTCCGAATTATTTACGTTTCGATTTTTCTCATTTTGCAAAAGTTACCGATGAGGAATTACAGCAGGTTGAAGCTTTTGTAAACGCACGCATTCAGGAACAGTTGCCTTTAATCGAACGTAGAGAAATTCCGTTTAAGCAAGCGATAGAAGAAGGTGTAATGGCTTTATTTGGCGAAAAATACGGTGATACTGTTCGCGCAATTAAGTTTGGTAATTCTATGGAATTGTGTGGAGGTATCCACGTACAAAACACGGCTGATATTTGGGCTTTTAAAATTGTTTCAGAAAGCGCTGTCGCAGCAGGAATCCGTCGTATTGAAGCGATAACGGGCGATGCAGTTCAGGATTTTTACAACAATCAGGAAGCTACTTTGAAACAAATTAAAGAAGCGTTGAAAAATCCGCAGGATACCATGAAAGCGGTACAATCGTTACAAGACGAAAATACCAAGCTTAAAAAGCAGTTAGAACAATTATTGAAAGAAAAAGCAAAAGGCTTAAAAGGCGATTTACTTAAGGAAGTTCAAGAAATAAACGGAGTAAAATTTTTAGCAAAACAAGTTGATTTAGATGCAAACGGAGCTAAAGATATCGCTTACGAAATTGGTGGAACCGCAAACAATTTCTTTATTTTGTTTGGAACAGTTACCGATGATAAACCAATGTTAACGGCTTATGTTTCAAAAGAAATTACAGAAATCAAAGGTTTAAACGCCGGACAAATTGTTCGCGAATTAGGTAAATACATTCAAGGCGGCGGCGGCGGACAAGCATTTTTTGCTACAGCTGGTGGTAAAAATTCGGCAGGTATCGCAGAAGCGGTTGCAAATGCCGTGAATTTTGTAAAATAAAGATTAAAAATACACAGTTGTCATGCTGAACTTGTTTCAGCATCTCATTAAGTTATTATATTTTAAAAGAGGAAAGTTAACTTTCCTCTTTTTCTTTTTACATCAAATTCGTAACTTTAGAATAAAAAATCAAGTTATGAGATACGTAGTAATTGTAGCATACCGGGTTTTTCCCGATAAAAGAGAATCGTTTTTTAACCTGGTTCGAAAAGAAGCCGATGCTTTGGTGCAAAACGAATTGGGAACATTGCATGTAACCAATATGATTGATCAGATCGATCCGAATAAATTCTTAAATCTAAAAATATTCGAATCTAAAGAAGCCTACGAAGAACATAAAAATGGGCTTATTTTAAAGGCTTTTTTACAGGAGGCCGATGAAATGGTTATCGAAGGTCCAAATGTGATTTTTGAAGGTATTCACATGTATTCGTGCGATGATTATACCTTGGAACAAAAAAGCGGCGAAGATATGACGGCTTATTTTAAAAGATAGTTTGTAATTTTACAGAAAAAACATGCAGCTACAAACCTTGGTTCCTATTCAGCCGTTAAACAACAAAATCAATTACCACTCAAAAATTGTCAGTGTGGGCAGTTGTTTTGCCGTAAATATGGCGCAGCGATTTAAGCAGTATCAGTTTGTAAATACGGTAAATCCGTTGGGGATTTTGTTTCATCCGCTCGCGATTTCAAACCTTGTGCAATATGCGGTAAACAATAAGGTTTTTTCGGAAATCGATGTTTTTTTGCACAACGATATATGGAGCAGTTTTCATGCGCATTCTGATTTGAACGAACTGGAACAAGAAGATATTATCGATGCATTGAATCAGCGAATTGTTGATTTTAGAATTAATATAGAAAAAGCATCGCATTTTATTGTAACGTTGGGAACTGCTTGGGTTTACCGATTCATTGAAACCAACGAAATTGTTGCGAACTGCCATAAAATTCTCCAACAGAAATTTCAGAAAGAATTATTGTCGATAACCGATTGTCAGCAGGCAATTTTTCAGATCGAAGCCGGATTACGTCAGATCAATCCAAATATTCATATTATTTACACCATTTCGCCCGTTCGGCATATTAAAGACGGTTTTGTGGAAAATCAACGCAGTAAAGCACATTTGGTTGCCGCGCTGCATCAGCATTTGCAGGAAAATCAAAGTTTGAACTATTATTTCCCATCATACGAAATCATGATGGATGAATTGCGTGATTATCGCTTTTACAGCAAGGACATGATCCATCCAAACGAACTGGCGGTTGATTATATATGGGAATCGTTCGTTCAAAATTGTATCGATCCGGAAATTTTAGCAACCATGAAAAAAGTCGATGAGGTTCAGAAAGGTTTGGCGCACCGACCGTTTAATCCGTACACCGAAGCGCATCAGCAGTTTTTAGACAAACTGGCATTAAAATTGGATGATTTGCTGGAAGAATATCCATTTATGAATTTTAGATAATATGACAAAAAAAGCCTTAATATTTGCCCTGATCTGTGTTGCTTTAGGCAGCTTGCTTACCTTTTTTATCATGCGAAAAGTCGATAAAAAGAACGAAGTGTTGCCTGATACCGAACTGATTCAGCAGCAAATGAAAAACGTGAGTAAATTGGTGGTTAACGAAGCCAAAATATCGCAGATTTACAATTACAAAGACGAGAAATCGTTTATGAATTTAATGAGTTTCGATAAAAAAGCGTTGGTGGTTGTAAATGCCGATGTGCAGATTATGTACGATTTATCAAAACTGGAGTATGCTGTTGATGAAACCAACAAAATTGTGAAAATTACGTTTATTCCGAAAGAAGAAATAAAGATAAATCCAGATATTAAGATTTACGATGTAGAAGAATCTCGGTTCAACGCCTTTAAAGGCAACGATTACAACACCATTCAGGAAAGCGTAAAAAAACAGTTTCATGAAAAAATAATGAAATCGAACATTCAGTCAAATGCAAAAAACCGTTTGGTAAGTGAATTGAGTAAGTTTTTGGTGGTAACGCAGTCTTTAGGTTGGACGCTTAAGTACCAAGACAAAACCATTACAAATACCGCCGATTTTAATGAATTAATACAGTTGTAAAATAAATCAGTATATTTTCTGAATATAATCACTTAAAAAATTGAAGATATGATGGTAAAAATGAACACTTTTGGTGCTTGCCCGCTGGTAAATCCGGTGCAGAATCTTCGTGGTTTATATTTTTCGTAGAATTTTTTTATTAGAAATATCATAAAGCTCGGAGTTTACCTTCGGGCTTTTTTAGTTAATAGAATATTTTAGAGTGCGAAGAATCCACACAAAATCAATCAAATTTAAAAATGAAATCAATCGATATATATTTAGTACAGGCGTTAGATAATTACCCGTATAGTTTAGAAGATACCTTAACATCACTGGAATACGCCTTGTCTTATAATGAAAATAATACCCAGACACTTTGTTTGTACGGTAGGTTTTTGGCAGAACAGTTTAAACAGTACGAAGAAGCTAAAACGTATTTTCAAAAGGCAATAAGTGTAGATTTAAATGCGGTAGACGTGTATCCGCATTATATTGAAACCCTTTTAAAAAACGAAGATTACACAGAAGCCGAAAAGCTTATTGTCTTTGCTTTAAAAATAAAAGGAATAGATGTTTTAGCAATAAAACTTTCCGAAGTTCACTTACATGAAAGACAACGGAATATAAAGAAAGCACTTAAGTTGGCAAAGAAATTGTATCTTTATTATTACAGTGTAGAAAGTAAACAATTAATAGACGATACTATTGCCCGGTTAAAAAAGAAAGACAGTATTAAAAGAAATAAAAAATAATGTGTTAATTTTTTAACACCAATACTTTTTTTTTATACTTTAGGGGTTTAATTACAAATATTTAAAACAATTACTTTATGAAAATTAATAAACTACTCTTTTTTCTACTGGCATTGGTTAGTTTAAATTCTTGCGTGGAATATGTAAACAACGGTACAGCGCCCGATGGTCCTGAAACACCAGAAGAGCAAAAGTACACAGCAGAACACAGCAATGCAGACGAAGCTAAATATATTGGTGATAAGTTTGAGTTTACAGCTATGTTAAATAGTGTAGATGTCACATCTACAACTAAATTTAAAGTAAACGGTACCGAAATTAAAGGCAATATCTATACACCTCACAAAACAGGTTCGCATTCTGTAATCGCAACTATGGATAACTTTACAGCGAATTTTAAATTTACTGTTTTAGAAAAAGACGAAGAAGAACCGGAGCCAACGGGTAATAGAATTGATTTTAAAGGAAATTCAACGCCATTAACGACTACTTACTTTTTCTTAAATGCTCAAACAGATAATAAAGGTAATATTACTGGTCTTCCTGATTTACAAATGGCTGATGGTGTGACGGATGCTTTAAATTGGCAATTGATTAATTTCGATGGTACTGATTTGAGTAAGGCTAAAAATGTATATTTTATTGAGATATTGGTTCCTTTAGATGAAACTAAATTAACATATCCTTTTGAAGCTACTCAAATTGAAATTATTGATGGTGACGTTTTATTAAATGGGGCTGCACCTTTTTCTATAACAAATATGACTTTAAACTTTGCAGGAACTGGAAATACTACAGGGACTAATGCTAATACGAATTATACAAGTACTGCGACTGGTGCAAACAGTGGTGATTTAGCAGAATTGTTTTGGAACGGAAATTACACTGTAGGAGCTGATCTTTGGAAACCAAGTAAAGCTAAAGGAGTAAATTCTATTAAAAAAATAGATATTTCAAAAGATCAGATTAAAAATTTAAAATTGAATCAGGTTTTAAAACTTAAAAAATAGTAATATAAAAATTTAAATTTAATGTTTGAAAAACGCTGCTTATTAAAGCAGTGTTTTTTTTGTTTATGATCTTTCATATAAATAATTTTTTAAATGTTATTATTTGTTAATTTATGTTAAAATAAAATGTATATTTATAATACTTACTTAAAATACATTTTTAAACATGAAAAACAAAATTTTTACATTGGCATTAACCCTTATGGGATCAACTTTTTTATTTGCACAACAATGGACAGGTACAAACAACACTACAGGTAATATTTCACGGACTGGGAAGGTGAGTATTAATACTACTGATACATCAAGTAATTTAAATTTAAAGGGATCTATAGGAATTCATAGTAGTGGAACGGAGGCTCCTACTATAAAATTTAATACAAGCGTTAATTCTGAAGCATATACTTTGGTTGGTAGTAATCGTTTCTATAGTAATATGGGAACACTTGGAGGATGGAGGTCTTATTTTTCAATTGGATTTAGTTCAGATAAAACATTTATTATTATTAATGATAAAATAGGTATTGGTACTGATAAATTATTCTGTACAGATTGTACAGATTACCGCTTATTTGTTAAAGACGGTATACGTACCGAGAAAATTAAGGTAGATATTGCAGCAAGCAATGGCTGGGCAGATTACGTTTTTGAACCCGATTATAACCTAATGCCGTTAACAGAGGTTGAGCAGTTTATTAAACAAAACGGGCATTTACCCGAAGTGCCTACAACGGCAGAGGCTATTGAAAACGGTATAGAACTAAAAGAAATGAACATTTTACTGCTTAAAAAAGTAGAAGAACTAACCCTTTACAGCATAGAACTGCAAAAACGCATAGAAGCTTTAGAGGGCAAAACAACTAAATAAGAACAGTTATGAAAAATATATATATAATTTTTATATTGTTCTTGGGGCTTTCTGCCTACGCTCAGGGCGAAAGTAATAATTGGTATTTTGGCAATAAGGCAGCTGTTAATTTCGCCGGTACACCTGTTGCTTTAACAAACAGTGTTATGAATGCACCCCAAGCTTGTGGTAGTGTAAGTGATAGTCAGGGTAATTTATTATTTTATACCGATGGTATGACAATTTGGAACCGTGAACATAAAGTAATGTTAAATGGTACAGGTTTGGCTGGTACGTCAAAGAGTGGTCAGGTACTGATAATAAAAAGTATTTCAAGTAGTACTAAATATTATGTTTTTACAACAGCCGATGCTTATGGTAGTCAGTCTCACATAGCTTATTCTGTAGTAGATATGTCGTTAGGAACTTTAGGTGGTACCGGACAACCTTTAGGTGGTGTGTCTTCGGTAAAGAATATTCCAATGTTAGATAACAACGGCAGCCTTATACAAACTGGTGGTGTAACGGCAATACCGCATAATAATGGTGTCGATTTCTGGATATTGGTGGGTAACCATGATGATTTACTTGCTTATCTGTTCGATAATTCAGGAGTAAGTGCTACACCTGTTGTAAGTAGTTTTCAAATGACTGTAAATGGACCATTTTATATAAAAGCATCTCCTTTAATGAATGTTACTGCAAGTTTTAATGCCTTGTTAGCAATAGGAATGGATCATTCTTCTGGAAATTATTTAATGAATGTATATTCTTTTGATAGTTCAATGGGGCTTATAACACCAAACTATTACTCCAATGAATTATGTGCTCAATGTGATGATTTTTCGGCAGAGTTTGGTAAAGATGGTACTTTGTTATATACGTCTCTTTCATCTTCAAATTTTCCGTTTCATCAAATTCACATACATGATTTAAAAGCGTCTTCAACAAGTAGTATTACCGCAAGTCATCAAATTTATCAATCATCAAATTTAGAAACGGGACAGCTTCAAAGAGATAAAAATAATGATATTTACTATAATAGAAATAATACAAACTATATAGGAAAAATAAGTAATCCAACAAATACGTATTTTGGATCTTCTGTTAATCCTACAAGTGTGTTTTTAAACGGGGCTGTTTCAAGAAAAGGCTTGCCTCAATTATTTCCGAGACACAGCGCAAACTGTATAAATGATATTTTACTAACCGCGCCCGAAAATAATACAAACTATACTTATCATGCAGTAAATACTATCATTACGCAGTCTAATTATATCATGAGTAATAAAGATATAACAATGAAAGCAGGTGAGAGTATCACGTTGCTGCCAAATACAGAAATTGGAAAAGGGTCAGATTATTTAGCGATAATAGAAAATTGTGTGGCATCTAAACCAGCTTTAATAGAATGGCCAGAGGGACCAGTAAGATTGAATTCTGTGACAGGCGCAGAAAATAAATCTTTATTAGTTAATGATTTTTCAGTATATCCTAATCCAACAAATAGTTCTTTTGTAATTGATATTGCAAATAATGAAATTCAAAATTGGGAACTATTTGATTTGTCAGGAAAACTTGTTGTCAAAGGGAATCAACCTACTGGTTCGGTTGATGGCTTGGCAAAAGCTACGTATGTTTTAAAAATTTCTTTGAAAAACAAAGAAGTTAAAACATATAAATTAATTGTAAAATAGCTAAAAACATTATTTCAAATAAAACTCTCTGCTTACTAGCAGAGGGTTTGTTTATTATAAGCTTTGTATAAATGCTGTAACAGCATATTTTTAAGCCGATTATTTGCTGTTTATTAGTTTTTCCAAGCGCAGCATCATTTCTTCTTTTTCTTTAAGCATACGCTCGTATAAGGCAATCTTTTCCTCATGCAGTTGGATGATTTGATCAATTGGATTTATTGTGGGATAATAATTAAACAAAGAGTTGCCGCTTGCGCTATCATTATTATTAACAGTGTTTGAAATAATATTTATAGCTCTCTCTTCATCAAAATTATGTATGGCTTCTGCGGGAATTTTAAGTACGGCTGCAATCTGCTCTAAAAGGGTTTCGTCTATGGTTTCCTTTTGCTCAAGCATAGATACTTTCTTCTGGTTCCAGTCTTCGCCAAGTTCGTAT
>Ga0256907_1000445_pt1 | contig 11923 bp, 7 predicted proteins | sample MC6MC0745MT_FD_186329 | JGI IMG/M metagenome (GOLD analysis project Ga0256907, IMG submission 186329) | Metatranscriptome of enriched soil aggregate microbial communities from Iowa State University, Ames, United States - MC6-MC0745-MT... | ecosystem: Environmental > Terrestrial > Soil >... | reverse complement strand
GAGCGGTCAATCGCTTATGATGAATCGGTAAAACCATATTTTGATGTGATCCGTTACCATGTCAACAAATTGGAAAAAATCGTTGACGATAAAAAATGGCCTCTTCCAAAATTGAGAGAGATCCTATTCTTAAGCTAATATTGCTTAATATATAAAAACAAGAAGAGCATTCCTGATGGAATGCTCTTCTTGTTTTTATATATCGCCAGTTGAGCCAAACAAATACCCGACCAAGCTGCTATTTTTTCAAACGGTTATCCTCATCATTATCTCCAGCCCGCTTATTCACCGACTTAATATTGACGTTTCCAAAACGGTAAGAAAGAGACAACCTCACCACTCTACTATCGTGTCCATTACGAATGCGATAATACCCATTTTCCTGCGAACTGGTTAATCTCCGTTGTCCTCTTGTATTCAATATATCATTCACCGCTAGCTTCACATTCAGTTTTTTATCAAGAAAAGTTTTCCCTGCTCCGAGATCGATTCCATAGTAAGATTTAAAACTAAAGACACCATAGACAGCCGGTGAGAAATAATTAGCGGTCAGCTCCACATTGGTTGTCTCACCGATACGGATATCATGATTGGAGCTCACCTGAAAAGATAACTTTTCCAGCTGACGCTGGGCACCTGAGCGCTCGTCAAAATTATATTTGCTATAAAACGCAGTCAAGTTGTTGGAAGTAGTCCACCATTTAAGCACTTTAACCGGTATATTGATATTCATATTATAATAATCGAAATAGGTCAGATTCCGGTCCGTCTGTGCGATGGCCTTGGTTTCAGAATTGCTCTCTATTACCTGCGTGATCGCATCATTGGTTCTCTTATAGCCAAGACCCAACAAATAACGTTCCTTAAAGGTGTAATTCAGCTCATAGGAGTTGGTATATTGTGGATTTAAATAGGGATTACCATATTGATAGGTATATTGATCCAGGTAGTAGATAAAAGGATTCAACGCACCATAATCCGGACGGTCTATTCTTCGGCTATAGCTTAGACCAAGTTTGTGATTATCATTGATCTGTTGTTGTATAAATACCGTTGGAAAGAAATCAGTATAATTACGTTCTGTCTGCTGTCCTAAGGTTACTGAATTGCCCAATGAGCTGGTATTTTCAACACGGAGTCCGGCTTGCACAGAAAACTTTCCAAAGGATTTATTCAGCGTAAAATATGCTGCTGCGATATCTTCGTTATACAAAAACTGATTGCTCTGCTTTTCGTTTCGCACAAATTCCCCTGCAGTATTTTGATCCTCATAGATCAAAATATTATCTGTTTTCACACGACTATATTTCAGACCCGCTTCGAGTTTTGTTGTTTTGTCAAAGGGATGAACAAAATCTGTTTTGAAAACTAAAATTTTGGTATTGGACAACATGTCATTTCGAAAAATCTTTGGCATTTTAAATTCCGTCCAATTTGGATCTAAGAAACGGTTTTTCACTGTGCTGTTATCGTTATTTTTGGAATAAGAATAATCTGCATTCGCTGTCAGTTCAGTTCCCAATGTATCGAATGTCTTTTTGTAATTGAGGTTGTAAGCCAAGTAGTGATAGGTGAAATCCGAAAAGTTGCTTCCCTGTACAACTGAATCCAATTTACCTTTTTCCGAAGCGATTAAATTATCTCCCTGTCGTGTAGAATTACCATTGCTCACATTACCGTTGACGACAAAGCCAAGCACTTCTTGTTTACCAAGGTTAAAATCCGCTGCGAATTTAAAGTTATGTCCGCGATAACGAAATTTCGAATAGGAATCCGAATTGAAATAGGTTGTCCCGATTGAATCCCTGACAGAACGATCGATCGTTAAATCATTAAAACCTAAACTATTCTGGTAATTATATGACGCAAACAGATTTACCCAACTGTTGCGATGGTTGAGCAGAAAACCGCCATCACCTTTCGTGTATTTTCCCTGTCCCAGATTGAGGTTCAAGCTAACGTTACTGCCGAATTGTGTATTTTTTTTGGTTTTGATATTGATAATACCAGCGTTTCCGGCGGCGTCATATTTCGCCGGCGGATTGGTAAGGACTTCAATCGAAGCGATTGAATTTGACGCCGTATTCTCCAACAGTCTGGAAACTTCATCCGCAGAGAGGTAAGTAGGCTTTCCGTCGATCATAATAATTACATTACTTTTACCGCGCAGGTTAATTTTTTTATTATCCAAAGTCACACCGGGAACTTTTTGCAGGAGTTCCAATGCGTTGTTTCCGGTTGCCAGTACACTATTCTCTACATTGAGTACAATCTTGTCAATTTGACTTTCAATTAACGGCTTCCGACCAACGACCTGAGCCTCGCCCAAAACTCGTGTTTCCGCCTGTAGGCGAATGGTATCCAAAGACATAATGGCCCCCGACTTCAATGCGATTTCGGTAGAGCGATAGGTTGTATAACCTACTGCTGAAACTTGTATCATATATTTACCACTAGGTACCTCCACGAACTCAATTCCTCCATTCTCTTTCGACAATGTCCCTTTCAACGGAATATCCCCCGGACTCCGCAACAGTGAGATACTGGCCGCACCAAGCGGACCATCATCCGGACCAACAACAACGGCGTGTAGCTTTCCCTCTCCAGATTGTGCAGAAACAGTTCCCCAAGCAAAGACGAGAATTATAATAATGGAAAATAGCAACGATTTATTTTTCTGTGGTTTCATCATGTAAATCTTTATATCATCAATTAGGGCAGCAATGCTCATTTTTATATATTGATGACAACAAACCTCGGATTTTCATTACACGCTAACCAGCAGAAATAGATAGACAACCAAAAACAGTCGGTAGAAAGCCAAATAACTTCGGTAAACCGCATTTCATCCATACAATGAGATGCCCTTACTGTAATAATTCAAAAATAGGCTGCTCTACCTATAAATATGACCAACCAGCACCCTCAATCAGTACAAGAAAGAAATAGAACGACACAGATCACTTGCTCCAAAATAAAAATTCAAAAAAACAACTATATTCAAAATAAATAAAATGTATATATAAAATATTAAGCATAATATTCGTATTTTTGCAACGAAAATTAGTAAACTGATTGATGGGCATCGTGTCATTAAAGAAAAGATTCAACCGTATTTATAGCCGAGTTATTCGATTTATCCAAGGCGAGCACAGTGGTGACGCTTTGCGAAATGTATCCATCAGTATTTTACCGAGTTTAGCAATCTATTTATTAGGAACTCCGGCGAGTACCGCCATAGGAATTGGTGTAGGCTCTTTGTTGACGACCTTGACTGACCCTCCCGGTAACCGCAAGGATAAACTATCCTCTGCATTGGTGTGCATTCCGACATTCTTTATTGCCTCGTTTCTTACAGCTTACTTATTTCCTTTTCACTGGCCCTTGGTTATTCTCCTTGGTTTAGCCGGATTTACCTTTACCTTGTATGGCCTGTTCGGTCCGCGTTATGCTGCTATCGGCAATATGACTTTGATCTTAATGAGTTTTGTCATTGGCCTGGCACCAAAACATCCCTTGGCTATCGGCCTGCAAATCACAACAGGAGCAGCTATTTATTATTTATTCAGCTTGCTACAGGCTTATATAAGACCCTATCGTTCATTGAAGCATGCGATGGCAAATGGCTTTCAGGGTTTATCTAAATTCTTGCTGATCCGTGCCCAGTCCTATGACCCCAGCATTCCACTGGACATTACCTACAGTCGCGTGGGCAAAATTCACGGTCAGATCAGTGAGCAGCAGGAACAGATCCGTTCATTGTTGTTCCGCGAGAAAAAAATTATTGGTCATCAATGGCCCAAAAGTAATTATTGGCTTAGTCAGGTTTATGGCCTGATTGATCTGCATGAACTCATCATCGCCCTCGATCATGACTATGATGCAATCCGCAAGAATCTAGCAGATACGGGTAGCCTTCCTGTGATCCGTCGTGCAATAAAATTATTGGCCTTAGAAATTGATAGCTTCTCACAGCCACATATAAGATTCCGATATGCACAGCAATTGTATTACAATACAATTAAACTGAATGAGCTCTTGACCGAGCTTAAAAACATTCAGCAACAACAAGCTGGTCCAGCCGGCCCTATCCTAAGGTCTATTATCACCAACATGGAGTCTATTCTTGAGGTACTCCGTCGGATTCAGGTTGCTTTTTATCAGAATCAGGAAATTCAGGACAAAATAGATACAGCGGAATATCAACAATTTATCAATCGCCCCCTAGGCAGTCTGAGTGAAATCAAAAATAAACTTCACCTTAAAAATCCGTTATTTCGTTTTGCGCTACGTATGGCCCTACTTTTTGGTGTTGGCGCATTGATCGGCATTCTGTTCCTAGACTTCAAATATACGTATTGGATTTTGCTGACCATCGCTATCGTAGCGAGACCGGCATTTTCGATGACCAAAACACGCAACATCGAACGGATTGTAGGTACATTTTCAGGTATTTTGATCGGCATCTTCTGTCTAGCATTCTTCCAAAGTCTCCCCTTATTACTGAGCCTATCGGCAATCGGTCTTTTTGGCTTCTTTCTATTCAACCGATCCAATTATATGGTCAGTGTTATTTTTATTACATTGGGCGTTGTCATTGCGCTAAACCTATTTGAAGGCAATATCGATCTTATTTTGGGCAGTCGTATGGCTTTTACATTGATAGGTGCATTTCTGACCATCGCAGGATACTTCTTGATTCCAGTACGCCAAAGCTCAAGCTTGGTCCATTTAGCAAAGGAGGTTGCAAGCTACAACCAACATTACTTCCAGATTATCAACCAACGGCTATCAGACAATCTACAGAGCTCCTTTGACATCCGGTTAGCACGTAAAAAGGCGCAAACAGCGATGGCACTATTTTCAGACTCCATCAACCAAATGAAGAAAGAACCTGAGCACAAATGGATAGATTGGTCCCATATCCACCATTTTCAAGCACTCTCCTATCGCGTCAATTCGCATCTAGTCGGACTTTCCATTTCCATCAGTAAAAAGAATCCGGAAGTCCTGCACAACGACATCTATGTCAGAATAGATGAGTTAAAATCGTTATTGACCGATTTGGATCAAATAGCGGAACATATCTCACCTAGTAAAAAATAAGGTGAAATTCCGTCCTTAAAAAGTAAATAACCACGTGATTTTCAACTCAGCCTATATTTCTGTAGGTTATTGTGAACATGTATTTACAAAATAGTTTTAATTAAAAAATTGTTTTTCTTTTGCATTAATAGAAAAGAAGTTTATATTTGCAGTGTCTTCAGATGAAGATTTCTAATCAACACCTTCCTTAATCAGCAGGTCTTGATTTATAAAGAAGTGGCGAGAGACTGGCTCTATGACCCACTGGCAACCTTCAATTTGGTTGAAAAGGTGCCAAATCCTGTCCAAAGCAATATCGTTTTGGAGCATATAAATGAAATAAGACAATGATTATTACATTACACAAAACCATCAACAATTTAGGTTCATTTCAGACGAACCAACTAATAGGTAAAGGAGCAACACATAGCATTGCCATGTCTATGCGAATGCGCATGCATATGCACCTCCCAACTTGTTAAGCATCATTCTCCTTTTTCCCGGATAACGATATTAACAGACCTTTTCAGCAGGTGTGTATGCTTCCTTTTTTTCCTTGTTAACATTTTTTTGAACCCTTAAAATCTGATATATTATGTCTTCCAACAAAAATCTAAAATTCGAAACGCTACAAGTTCACGCTGGTCAAGTGGCAGATCCAACCACTGGATCCAGAGCGGTACCTATATACCAAACATCTTCATTTGTATTTGAGAATGCTGAACATGGAGCCAATCTATTTGCGCTGAAACAATTTGGCAATATCTATACACGGATAATGAATCCTACGACGGATGTTTTTGAACAACGTATTGCGGCATTGGAAGGTGGAGTTGCGGCATTAGCTGTTGCTTCGGGTCAGGCAGCACAATTTATCGCCTTAAACAATATCCTTGAAAACGGTGATAACTTCGTGGCAGGTTCTAACCTATACGGTGGTACATTTAACCAGTTTAAAGTTGCTTTCAAACGCTTGGGTATCGAAGCCCGTTTTGCGACCGATGCCGAAGCAGATAAAATTGAAGCTCTTATTGACGATAAAACCAAAGCTATCTATGTGGAGACCATCGGAAATCCTAGTTTCAACATTCCTGACTTTGAAAAAATTGCTACTGTTGCTAAAAAATATGATTTACCTTTAATTGTTGATAATACGTTTGGTGCCGGAGGTTATCTATTCAAACCATTGGAATATGGTGCACATGTCGTCGTTGAATCTGCAACAAAATGGATCGGCGGTCATGGCACAAGTATCGGTGGTGTCATCGTTGATGGCGGGAATTACAATTGGGGCAATGGAAAATACCCACAATTTTCCGAACCATCCGAGGGCTATCACGGCTTGGTATTCTCTGAAGTATTCGGTGAAAAAGGGCCTTTTGGCAATATTCAATTTGCTATCCGCGCCCGTGTTGAAGGTCTACGTGATTTTGGTCCGGCACTTTCTCCATTCAATTCATTCTTATTGTTACAAGGACTTGAAACACTGTCATTGCGCGTCCAACGCCATGTGGACAACACCTTAGAGGTTGCCAAATGGCTTGAAGCCCATCCACAGGTAGAGAAGGTAAATTATCCAGGATTAAAAAGTTCACCGAGTTTTGCCAATGCGCAAAAATATCTTAAAAACGGTTATGGTGCTGTCCTTTCCTTCCAGTTGAAGGGTGATGCTGCTCAAAAAGCTAATGCTTTTATCGACAGCCTAGAGCTCATCAGCCATTTGGCCAATGTAGGCGACACAAAATCATTGATCATCCATCCTGCTGCAACTACACACCAACAGTTAAGTGATGAAGATCAGGCAAATGCGGGTGTATTTCCGGGGTTATTGCGCCTTTCTGTAGGGATCGAACATATTGATGATATCAAAGCCGATCTACAACAAGCATTCGATAAGATCAAATAATCAGGTACATCCATTAATTTAAACGTAATGAGCAGGCATATTTATCAACATCCCGAGCCCTTTGTATTTGAAAACGGGAAGGAACTTGTCGATTTACAGATTAGCTACGAGGTATTTGGTGAACTCAATGCTGATCGCAGCAACGTAATCTGGGTCTGTCATGCCCTGACGGCAAATGCGAATGTATTGGACTGGTGGCCGGGCCTATTTGGTGCAAACGATCTATTTAATCCGAATGATTACTACATCGTATGTGCCAATGTAATAGGATCCGCCTACGGTAGTAGCAATCCCCTATCCATCAACCCGGCAACAGGTCAGCCTTATTACCTATCCTTTCCGGAGTTTACGGTAAAAGATCTGGTCAATGCACATCAATTGCTCGCAGCTCATTTGGATATCAATCAACTTGAGGTTCTAATTGGCGGCTCGCTAGGTGGCCAACAGGCCCTAGAATGGGCCGCTTCCAACAGGATCGCAATCAATCAACTCATTGTTGTCGGCACCAATGCGGTACATTCCCCCTGGGGAATCGCTTTTAATGAAAGCCAACGTTTAGCAATTACAGCAGACCGGACCTTCTATGCCAACCATCCCGATGGTGGTAAAAAAGGGCTTAAAGTTGCTCGCTCGATTGCGCTGTTATCCTATCGCAATTATATCACCTATGACCATACACAACGGGATGAGGATGACAGTATAGTGAATGAGTATAAAGCTGCCTCTTATCAAAATTATCAAGGCGAAAAACTTGTCAAACGCTATAATGCATATAGTTATTTCTACCTGACAAAGGCCATGGACAGTCACAATTTAGCCCGAGGAAGGACTTCTTTGGAGGCAGCATTGTCCGGGATCAGCTGTCCGACATTGGTATTAGCTGTCAATACCGATGTATTGTTCCCGCCAGCCGAACAGCGATTTATAGCGCAGCATATTCCAAATGCAACTTATCAGGAGATCGAATCAAGCTATGGCCATGATGGATTTTTGATAGAGACAAAAAAACTGACGGCTATTATCCATAATTTTTTAAAGAATAAGAAAGCGTATATCAACGAATTAGTCTAAGAGAAGTAAACAATTATATAAGAGAATTTAAGAAGAGATATGAGTAATAAATTAACGATAGGGATGTTTGGGTTTGGCGTGGTAGGCCAAGGTCTCTACGACATTATCAAAACCAAAAATCTGAATCTGGAAATCAAGAAATTTGTCATCAAAAATGCGGACAAAAAACGTACGCTACCAGCAGATCTGTTTTCAACAGATCCTGAGACAATCCTGGCGGATCCAGAAATCAACACTGTTGTCGAACTGATCGATGATGCCGAAGCTGCATACAAACTGACTGTACGCGCATTGAAATCAGGCAAAAATGTGGTATCTGCAAATAAAAAGATGATTGCCAGTCACCTCGAAGAGTTGGTAGATATTCAACATGAATATGGTACCAGCCTACTTTATGAAGGCGCTGTCTGTGGAAGTATTCCTATTATCCGTAACTTGGAAGAATACTATGATAACGAGCTTTTGCATTCGGTCAGCGGTATATTCAACGGATCTTCCAACTACATTCTTTCGAAAGTCTTTAATGAAAACCAACAGTATGCAGATGCGCTAAAAAAAGCGCAGGAACTGGGTTTTGCTGAAACAGATCCTACTCTTGATGTTGGCGGATATGACCCTAAATTTAAAGTCTGTATCGTCGCTTCACATGCTTATGGTATCTATGTCAAACCAAATGATGTCTTCAACATCGGTATTGACAAATTGGGTCAACAGGATATTCGCTTTGCAAAGGAAAAGAACTTAAAAATCAAGTTGATCCCTACAGCCAAAGAGATCGACGGTAATAAGGTCGTGCTTTATGTACTTCCTCGTTTGGTAGGTAAAGAAAGCATGTTATACAATGTAGAAAATGAAAATAACGGTGTATTGGTCAAAGCTGCCTTTGCGGATGAGCAATTCTTCTATGGCAAAGGTGCGGGCGGTCACCCTACTGGCTCGGCAGTATTGTCGGATATTGCCGCATTACGCTACGGTTACCGTTATGAATATAAAAAGCATTTAGAATCCAGTGCCTTAAACTATAGCCAAGATTATCTGCTCAAGGTCTATTTAAGATACACTGACGATCAACTGATTGAGAAATTGAATTTCAGTGAGATCACCGAAAGATATTACGCAGCAGATTTCAAATATGTTATTGGCTCTATTAATCTTCAACAAATTGCAGCTCACAAGGCGGATTTGGACCAAGAGGGCAATTTCATTGCTGAGATCGCGTAGGCAATCAACAAACCAACCTACCATTAAGGGGTGTTCCAAAGAATTTGGACACCCCTATTTTTTTGGAACACATTCCCGGCAGTCTCTTTTTTAATTATTCGATCCCGGGCAAGTTAGCTTTTACTTTTTGGGTACCTACTGCTATTAATTAGCAACTACATCTATGAACAAACCTTAGTTTGTACTAGTGTTGCTTTTTAAATGCACGGTCATTACCCCGCCTTTCACTAATTGTTCAAAAGGAAGCTGCCAACCTTTCCAAGGTTTATTATTCAATCGAATCTGACCAACATAAAAACTATCCGGATCCGTCTTTTTAACCTGAATCGTAAATTTGTTTTTTCGTAAAGTTTTGGGCAGTTGTATCGTAACTTTATCAAACAGAGGAGCTCCTATCTGAAAGGCAGGATTCGCTGTTGTTAAGCTTCTCACATCGAATAAACCGATACCTGACAGTACATACCAAGCGCCCAATTGGCCTTGATCTTCATCCTGTCCATAGCCATAACCGTGTATAGGATCGTTACCATAAAATTCGTTTGAAATAGCCCGTACCCATTTTTGACTGAGGTCAGGTCTTCCTGAGAAATAAAACAACCAGGAGATATGTAAGTTGGGCTGATTTCCATGGTTATATAAGCTTTCAATTCCTGCGAAGGCATCAATGTGGGTTCCTCCTCCAAAAACGTTCTTTTGTGATACTGTAAATATACTGTCCAAGCGCTGATTGAATAGATCCTTTCCGACGAGCTTAACCAATTCCTGCGGAACGTGTGGCACATAAAACGTATACTGCCAGGCATTTCCTTCCTGAAAACCACGCCAAGGTTGATAAGGATTAAAATTTGGAATAAATTTCCCTAAACTGTCTTTTGGTCGCATGAATTTAGTCGATGGATCGTATAATCCTTTCCAGGCAGTTGAAAGTTCATGAAGTTTTCTGTAGTCTGCATCACGGCCGAGTGATTTTGCATATTGCGCTGCTGCGGCTGCCGAAAATGCATATTCTAACGTATGAGAAGCGCCAAAAGGTGATCCGGTGGTCAATAATTCGGGACTCCCGGTATTGTCCTGAATATAGGGAGAATAACCTTTATCGACAAATACCCCCACATCGAGCTTACCAGCTCCCGGAATTCGCCCGCGCGATTCAAGTTCATTTTTTCGTACAGCTTCATAGGCGAAATTCGTGTCGTAATCCCGGATCCCAACGTTATAGGCCGCAGCAATCGCTAATCCTGTAAAGTTAGTCCCCACACCGGAGACATATTTACTATTGGCAATACCATCACCAAGCCAGCCCGCATCGCGGTAAACCAAGAGTTGGCTCTGTACCCAATCGTTGTAATAATCAGGATAAGCAATCGACCAGAGTTGTGTCAGATTCCAAAATGCCCCCCAGATCGCATCTGTATTATAGTGTTGATGAATAGGTTTTCCTTGCGTATTTAAAGCGATCTGGCCAACTGAACCATCATTTTTGGGATAGGCCCCATTGATATCACTGGCAAGTCCCCGTCCAAGCAGGGCATGGTATAGTCCTGTATAAAATTTTACGCGGTCTGCTTCTTTACCACCTTCCACCAATATCCTCCCCAGTTCGTTGTTCCAGGTCTTGAGTGCTTCCGTCTTCGCCTGATCAAATGTCAGCTCCTTGGCCTCTTGCTGCAAGTTTAGTCGTGCATTATCTACAGAGGTATAGGACAAGCCCGTCTTGATTGTAATGGATTCATCGGATTCCGTATCAAACTGAAGAAATATCCCGGCACCCTTCCCTTGTATCGTTTTCTTTTCTTTAAAAATCACCGAATCTTTAAATGTACCATAGGATTTGGGCAACTTGTTGAGTACTGCAAAGAAATACATCTTTACAGTGGCTCCCTGTTGGTATTTCTGCACATAGACCGGATTAGTGACCACATAACCCCATACAGACTTTTTATCATAATTTACCTCGGCATCCACCACTGGACCGCTTTCTCCCATGACATGTCCAATATCAAATATAATATTAGCAGCATCTGTTTTTGGGAAGGTATAACGATGGAAGCCGACCCTTTTTGTAGCAGTCAGCTCCGCCAGGACTGCATAATCTTTCAATTTCACCCGATAATAGCCTGAGGTAGCAAATTCGTCTCTCTTGTCAAATGATGATCGGTAACCGCTTTGTGGCTGGTCCAGTTTACCTGGAACTGTTTTAAGCTGTCCTACCGAAGGTGCAAAGGTAATCCCGCCGACTTGAAACTCGTGAAAATTTGCGAAACCTTCGATCGAGTTGTGTCTATCATCATAGCCCACCGCCTCCCAACCGGACTTATTACCATAACTTCCATCAGTACTTGGTGCCAATTTTGCCATCCCAAAGGGGACTGCTGCTGGCGTGTAAAAAAAATATCTACTATGGACAGATCCAATATTCGGCTTTACCAATGTAGTTAAATCAATCTGCTGTTGTCCTTGCGCACAGTTCACACTGAAGAGTATGCAAAAAAAATAAAATATGAGCTGCTTTACCATTGTTATCAATTAGGTTCAAAAACAAATCTACGAAAAATAAACTATGTATAAACATGAAGGTAAAGTTTATTAAAAAAAGCAGATAACGGCTAGCACTAAAAAACACCATCAGATTGTAAAAAT
>Ga0256907_1000438_pt1 | contig 12034 bp, 10 predicted proteins | sample MC6MC0745MT_FD_186329 | JGI IMG/M metagenome (GOLD analysis project Ga0256907, IMG submission 186329) | Metatranscriptome of enriched soil aggregate microbial communities from Iowa State University, Ames, United States - MC6-MC0745-MT... | ecosystem: Environmental > Terrestrial > Soil >... | reverse complement strand
TCTTGTTCGGCGCGAAGGGCATCTGTATAGGGAATATCGCCAAAGGTTTCTGTCATTTGCGCAAAATAGATTACACGAAACAAATGAGCAAGTCCTTGGAAATTTTTGTTGTCCGTAACAAGAGGTTCTAATTTGAGCACTTGACGTAAACCTCCATAATTATCATAATCGCCGCGATTCCAATTGTAGTTGATGGATTCGTTAGGTCGTTCATAATAAGTGAGGTGCCTTGAGGCATAAGCTGCACTGATAGGATTATTGTTAAAGATATTCTGACAGATATAGGTCATTAATAATGCCGGCGTAGCTTTGGTCGGTTTATTGGGATTGTCTTGATAATAATCAAATTTTTTGCAGCTAGTCACCATGGTGAATAAGCAAACGAGCCAAGGAATATATGTTTTTTTCATAATAAGTTCTCCAATTAAAATTTAAGATTGACATTGAAACCGATGTTACGAACGGTCGGTTCAGCGAGCTGTAAGTCACTATATCCGTCAGGATCCATATAAGGGACCTTCGACCAGAGTAATAAATTGCGTCCTACCAATGAAAAACTCGCTGTCTTAAATGGTGTTTTGGTTAAAAGGTTGCTGGGGATTTGATAGCTTAGTGTCAACTCTCGTAGTTTAACAAAAGTTCGATCGTAGAGAGTTGACTCATCAATTCCGTTTGTGTAAGTTGCAAAAACCCAATCCACATAGTTTACCTTGGTGGTATTAGGAACGAAAGTGCGGGAATCACCGGTTATATTGCCTTGGGCATCATAGGTAACATCTCCTCCGGTTTGTGTTACGCCACCGGCAAGATAGGTCTTTTCTCCACGGTAAGCATCGTCACGGTAACTATTTGCGGTATTGGGATGCATACCACCTTCATACATTTTTGCTTCTATAGCATTATTTGTTTTCCCCCCAATACGACCGTCGAAAGCAAAGGAAATTCCGAAATTTTTATATTGAAAGTTATTCAGAAACCCAAATTCCCAGTTCGGTAGCATATAGCCAAGATTGACCTGCTGATTAATGTATTGCGGAATTCCATTTTCATGGACAATCTGTCCATCTGGAGACTTTTGCCATGCCCAGCCGCGATAGATATCCATTCGTTCCCCCACTTTTACACCACCGCGAATTTCTTCACCACCTTGATATTCAAGCACCGTATTACGTAATCGGGAGTAATTTAATGTTGTACTCCATTTAAAATTCTCAGTCTGTACAGGTGTTCCTGATACGACAACTTCGATACCTCTCCGTCGGTAACGGTCACCATTTACTTGAAGTTTTGCAAACCCTGAAGCTTCCGATAGGGGGACTTCTACAACATTGTTAGTCCGGTCATAGTTGAAATAGGTGAAATCAACGCCGATCCGATTGTGAAATAGACGTAACTCAGCACCGTATTCCTGAGAGATTGTTTTGTTGGGTTTTAATCCCGGAGGACGTAAGGCATCAGGAAGATACAAAGAAGGGTTTCCGTTCCATCTGCTACCGATTTCGTAGGTTAACAGCGCACTATAGGCATTGATATCGGTCGTGGCATCTGTTACAGCACCGCGTAGTTTAAAGTAAGAGATTATTGTAGGTAAATGGAACATTTCGGATAGGATCAGGCTCAAGGAAGCTGAAGGATAGAAATATGAATTGTAAGGGGATTGTAAAGCAGAGGTCCAATCGTTTCTTCCTGTTAAACTTAAAGTTGCCATATTACGATAGTCCAGATCAACATAGCCATACATTCCATATACTTGTTTTTCCACTCGTTCATTGGTAGAGCGGACAGGGTCTCTGGAATTATCCAGGTTGTACCATGCTGGAACAGAGAGCCCACCTGTTGTCCTAGACTCCAGTTTATTGTACTGGTCTAATCTAGTACTCGCCCCGACACTGGCACTAATCGTAAAATCTTGGGATAGTTTTTTATCATAGGTCAATAGTGCATCACTGACAAAACGCATGCGATTATCACGATTGACGGTATAATTACCATAAGGTGCTGCGGCAGTACCATAATTTATATAACTATATGGAACGCGGCTTTCACTGTTAGCAAAGTTTGTGGTAATGCCACCGCGAACGAGTAATTTTAGGTCGTTGCTAAACTTATATTTGATATTTCCTTGTGATACAATGACATCATTGGTATAGGCTCTTTCCTTCTCGTACGCTAAGAACCAAGGGTTATTATACCAGCTATAATTATAGGTTAATTGTTCCGAGCCTTCCCGCCCTGGTTTCCAATAATTCCGCATATCCCGAATGTCAACATCAGGTCCCATCCATAATACGATGTTGTAAAGATAATTATCAGGAGAATAATCACTATTTGGATAATTAGGCGAGTATTGTCTATTATAGGATAGTGTTGCCTCGGCATCGAGTTTACTGTTTAGTTTGAGCTTCCCTGCTAGGCTTAATGTGGTAGAATTTAACGTGGTGTTGGGCACTTGGCCTTTCTGATACAAGTGAGATAATGAGATGCGATAATCTGACTTTTCCGTTGATCCGGCTACACTCAAATTATGGGTCGTTATTAAGCCATTAGTGAGAAAATTATTTAAATTTTCTTTCCCTCTACTGATCCATGGAAGGGGTTTCAATTTATTTGTCGCTGGATCCAATGGACTATTGTATTGTGGTATTTCGACAAAACCGCTACTTGTGCTCGGATCAGGTTGATTCAATTTTGGTCCCCAGACGTAACCATAGGCATCATTGATACCACCACCTTTTCCATCGACAAACGCGTATTTTCCATTAAATCCCATGCCATAGTCCTGCTGTGTTTTGGGAATACGTAAGAATCCGGCTTGAAATTCCGTACTAGAGTTATAGGTGAGTTCAATTCCTGCAGTTCCGCCTTTGCCCTTTTTGGTAGTGATCATAATAGCACCGTTTTGTGCTACTGAACCATATAAAGCTGATGAAGCAGTTCCTTTCAATACAGTAATATTTTCTATATCATCCGCATTTATGCTCCACATATTAAAGCCATCTGGGGCAGGAACCCCATCAATGACGATTGTAGCATTGCCCCCTCTCAGTGTAATTTCGGGATTTTCAAATAGGGTAGATTTAGTTTTGATTTGGAGGCCAGCAACTTTACCAACCAAGCTAGACGCAACATTAGGCTCACGGGCTACGGACAGACTTTCTCCCTTAACTTCCTGTGCAGCATAAGCCACCTTCCGCTTCTCTTTATTAATACCTAAGGCAGTGACGACCACTTCTGCCATCGCGTTGCTGATTGGGTTCATCACTACCTGAAGATCTTTGTCTTTCACTGTAATTTCCTTTCTCTCGTATCCCAAAAAACTAAAGACTAGTGTTGAGTTAACGGGTACCTTTAATGCAAATTTTCCTTCTGAATCCGTGCGGGTTCCAATTTTATTGTCAGTTTTTGTATAGATGTTAACGCCAGCAAGTGGTCCCTTTTCATCCCTTACAGTCCCTGAAATATCGATTTGTTGTAACCTAAGGGCTGCCGTAATTGTGATTGTTCGCGACATCTTTTGGTAGCTCAGCCCTCTCGGAGCGAGGATTTTTTCCAATGTTTCATCTAAAGATGCCTGTTCTACTGTAAGACTAACTGGTTCTGCTTTATTTACCAGGTCGCTTGAATAAAAAAACTTATAATCAGTCTGTTGTGTTATTTTTTTTAGCACATTATCCAAGCGCATGTGCTTGACTGATAGGTTGATTTGTTGTCCGTTTGTTTTGGCATTGAGCCCAATTGAGAACAAGATGAAGATGATTGTCAATTTCATTCTTCTAATGATTAAATAATGTTCCGTAAAAAAACGACATAGTCGTATCGTTTCTTTACGATCACAGAAATATTCCATAATTTTGAATTAAGGTTGTTTAACGATTTTTTTGAACAGCTTTTTTGAATAGACTGCGGAGATGTTACCACCATCTCCGCTTTTTTTGTGTTAACTTCGTATCATAGGCAGCGCTTTTATTTGTTTTTTTGTTTAACAGTAAGATGATTGCCATTAAGGATAAAATCCAGGTTACCTACATTTGCAAGCATTTTCAGTACGCCATTTAATTTACTGTTGCGATCCATACTACCACTATATAGACCCTTGGGTAAATTTCCAACTATGCTGACTTTCAAATCATACCAATTACTAATATCTTGTAATATCTTACCTAATGTTTCATCTTTAAAATAGAAATATCCTTCTTTCCATGCAGTAGCACCCTCAATATCTATAGTTTGTGTTTTTAACTTGTTTTTTTCATCTATAAAAGCTCTTTCCCCTGGCGTCATGATGATGTGCTGATCATGATAGGTCAATTGGACCGATCCTTCGACCAATGTAGTTGATATATGTTTGGGATGATAGGCTCTTACATTGAAAGCAGTACCTAATACAGAAATATTGAGATCTCTAGTTTGGACTTTAAAAGGACGTTTTTTATCTTTTTGTACTTTAAAGAATGCTTCTCCTTCGACTTTGACAAAGCGCTCATCTGTAGGAAAGCGATTCGGAAAATAGAGCTTAGAATTGGCGTTTACCCATACAGTTGATCCATCTGGCAATTGTATTTCGAACGTTCCAGCTTTTGGAACTTCGAGGATGTTCCATTGTATAGTTTCTTCTGCGGAACTGCCGCTATATACTAATCGTCCCTTTTCATAATTAAGATTGCTGTTTTTTTCATTGATAGGTTGTTGCTGATCAAAGTTCAATTTTTTGCCGTTATATAACGTAAGGCGAGCCTGGTTTTTCCCTGGTAGAATTTCTTCGGTTTGTTTTTTAGCAGCCTGCATGATCGTTTCTTTAGGTATACCTGGTTTGTTTTGCCAAAGCACTGCTAAAAGACAGAGGATTATTACGGCAGCTGCAACAACGGAAAATCGCCATAATGTTTGTACCTGGCCCCGTTTTTTTTCACTCTCCTGAAACTTAGACATGGTCAGTGCCAGCTTTTTGTCCGTAGCACCGACGATAGATGCAACAGCTGGGGAGGAACTGTCGGATTGGCCCATCGCCATCTGTTGTGTAATGAGATTGCGGAGCTCATCCATTGATATTGGAGAACCGAAATGTCGCATCAATTGCTCGATATCTTCTGCCGAACAACGATTGGCAATAAAATCCTCAAATAATTTATTCAAATTTTTCTTTTCCAAGGGACTCGTTTTATATCTATTACGTGTTACTCAGGAAAAGTCACTACAAGAAATTAAAATATTTTTTATTTTTTTTGTGGGGGTGCTATTTAACCCAGATCAGAAGCAGGAAGTAGGGAAGGTTTACGGGATTCTGTAGAAATAGTAATATTTTTTTATTGGCACGATTTAAATGGTTACTAATCGTATTTGGAGATATTTGCAAGAGGTTGGAAACCTCTTCATAGCTACGGCCTTCAATTTTGCACAGCTGGAAAACTGTTCTGCATTTGGGCGGAAGTTCTGTGAGCGCTTTATCTATTAATTCTCTTCTGTATTTATTTTCCAATAGCTCATCTATATGTTGATAAACAGTTTCCTGTATAGCAATAAGATATTCCTGGTAATTTCTATCCTTACTGATTTTCCGGTAAAAGTCTGCGACCATATTGGCTGCTATCCGGTAAAGATAACCCTCAAAGGAGCGTTCAGGATCAATCTTGGTTCTATTTTCCCAAACCTTGACAAAAACATCATGGAGTATATCTTCTGCAACATCAGACGATTTTACGAGTTTAATCAGATTGCCAGCTAGTTGGTGCTTGTATGTATTGTACAGCCATTCAAAAGCAATCATTTCGCCTGCGTTTAAGCGAATGATCCATTCGGTATAATTTAGATCTTCAGCCTTGCTCTTCATTTTGCGAAACTATTGGTTATAGATGAATTGGTTGTTAATTGAATGTAATCAGATTGTGTAGACAAGTCTTAACGAGATTCAGGCTCGTTAAAGTGAACTGCCAGCCAAAGTATATCTACGATACAATATTAGTAAATTATGAATGAAGTTTACAAATATCTTTTAAAGGGAGCAGAATTTTAGGTTATTCTATAATTGGGCTATAAAGCTTCTTTTTGACATCTTAACAGGATACTAACGCGAGTTCATCGCTTTCCGTTGAACACGCGCTAGCACATTGTTTTTATTTTACCCTTTTATTGATTTTATAAAATCAGGGATCTGATCCATATAATCTTGCTCCGTCAATCTTTTTACAAATGCACTACCGATAATTGCGCCAGCAGTATATTGACTAGCTTTTTGAAATGCTTCTTTGTTTGAAATTCCGAACCCAACGATTAAAGGGTTTGTCAGCTGAAGATCATGTATCCGCTTGAAATAAGCATTGGTATCCTCGCCTACATCTAGTGTTTTTCCCGTTGTGGCATTGGAGGACAATAAGTAGATAAAACTATTGGATAGACTATCTATTTTTCGGATTCTTTCAGTTGAAGTCTGTGGCGTTACGATAAAGATATTTGCGATGCCGTTTTTCTCAAAAGTTTCCCTATAGAGATCCTCGTATTCATACATTGGTAGGTCGGGAATAATCACCCCATCTACACCTACATTTTTGCACTCTTCACAGAATTTCTCTACGCCAAATTGGATTACGGGATTTACATAACCCATCAAAAAGACCGGGATTTGTACATGTTGGCGTAGCTCACGTAATTGTTCAAATAATTTTTTGACAGTCATTCCATTGGCTAGGGCAACTTCCGAACTGTGTTGGATAACAGGTCCATCTGCAACAGGATCGGAGTAAGGAAAACCTATCTCCAAAAAGTCTGCGCCCGCTTCTTCCAATTTCTTGGCTATACGGATTGTACTGTCCAGTTCAGGATATCCTGCTGTAAAATATATCGATAGAAGGGGATTGCCTTCTTTTTTTTCAATCGTATTCATGCTTTAAAAATCAAAGTATTTCATATAGTTATCGAGATCCTTATCGCCGCGTCCTGATAAGCAAACGACAACTGTTTCATCACCCTTGAAAGGAATTTTTTCCAAATAGGCTAGTGCATGTGAGCTTTCGATTGCGGGGATAATACCCTCTAGTCGGGTGAGCTCCAGTCCCGCACGCATTGCCTCATCATCTGTAATGCTAACATATTTTCCTCTTCCGGATTTAAATAGCCAAGCATGTTGCGGTCCGATGCCAGGGTAATCAAGTCCTGCAGAGATAGAGTAAGGTTCTATTACCTGACCGTCTTCAGTTTGCATTAATATGGATCGACTTCCGTGCAGAACACCTTCTTTCCCCAAAGCTGTTGTAGCTGCTGATTCACCTGAATCAACACCATGTCCCGCAGCTTCTACAGCATATAACTGTACAGATTCATCATCCAGAAAATGGTAGAACATACCGGCGGCATTGGAGCCGCCACCTACGCAGGCTAATACGATGTCTGGATTCTCTTTACCGGTTTTTGTTAATAACTGCTTTTTGGTCTCTTCGGAGATAATGGATTGGAAGCGGGCGACCATGTCAGGGTACGGGTGTGGGCCCACAACAGATCCAATAATGTAATGTGTATCGACCGGATTATTGATCCAATCACGCAAAGCTTCATTGGTCGCATCTTTGAGCGTTTTTGAACCAGATGTTGCAGGAATAACTTCCGCACCCATCATTTTCATTCGCGCAACATTAGGTGCCTGTCTTTGAATGTCAATTTCTCCCATATAGACGGCACATTGTATCCCCTTTAATGCGCAAACAGTAGCTGTAGCTACACCATGTTGTCCAGCACCCGTTTCTGCGATGATCCTTTTCTTTCCTAGACGCTCAGCTAAAAGGATCTGACCGATGGTGTTATTGATTTTATGTGCGCCAGTATGGTTGAGATCTTCACGTTTGAGATAGATTGTTGTACCATATTTTTCAGACAGTCGCTTCGCATGGTACAAAGGGGAGGGGCGCCCTACGTAGTCACTGAGTAGTTGATTGAATTCCTCCTGAAAACTTTTTTCTCCGATTATCTTGAGATATTCTTCACGTAGCTCTTTTACATTGGGATAGAGCATTTCGGGGATATAGGCGCCACCAAATGGACCGTAGTACCCTTTTTCATTGACTTGGTATATACTCATTGTTTAATACTATTTATACTGTGGGCTAAAAGATCGATATCTTTTAACCCCGGTTCTACTTCAAATTTTGAATTGAGATCCAAGGCATATAACCTGGGATCATTCGCCTGCAAAGCGTCGTTGATATTGTCCGCATCTAATCCGCCACTGAGGAAATAAGGATACTCGAGCTTGTATTGATGCAGTAAAGACCAGTCGAATCGTATGCCTGTACCACCATAGGAGTTACTTTTGGTGTCAAATAGAAAATAATCAATTGCCCCAACATAGGCGTCCAATACTGTCCAGTCGAAATATTGGTCTATACCAAAAGCTTTGATCACAGTTACGGTAGTATGTTGCTTAAGTTCCTCACAAAATTGAGGGCTTTCATCTCCGTGCAATTGAACAGCATTTAAATTGAATTTGTCTATTTTATCATAAATTTCCGTCAGGTTTGCGTTCACAAAAACACCAACTTTTGTGACGCTCTTAAGCCCTTTTATATATTCACGGTTGGCATCGCCAACAAATCGTTTGGATTTTTCATAAAATATAAAACCGATGTAATCAACAGCAAGAGCGGTCGTTGCGACGATATTGTCGGGGTATTTCATGCCACAAACTTTTATCTTAATTGACATTTTACTGGTTTGTTACTTTTTTGAAACTTTTGAACGCTTTTCCTGTCATGAGTGACTCTTCTGCTTCATAGAAACAGTCACTGAAAGATTTTTCAGGATGAAATGTTTTTATGGCAAATGCCGCATTTGTCAACACTACATTGTTCTGTACATCTGTGCCCTCATTATTCAAGATAGATAAAAACGTCTGTGCTGCTTCAGCCACGCTTTCTCCACCAGCAAGTTCCTGGGGATGAATAGGGCTAAAGCCTAGTTCCTCCATATTATAATAATTTTCACCCTGATTGTTGATGACCTTGAAATCTCCTGTCATCGATATTTCATCATAGCCATCCAAAGCGTGGATAATAGAGTACTGTTTGTTTGTATTTTGGTATAGATAACCATACAGGCGTGCAAGCTCTAAGCTAAATACACCTACAGATTGAAATTTCGGGTTGGCTGGATTTGTTAATGGCCCCAACATGTTAAAAAATGTTTTTACACCCAGGGCACGACGTATTGGTGCAACTGTTTTCATAGCTGGGTGAAACAGTGGTGCGTGTAGGAAGCATATGTTGGCTTCGTCAAGCTGACGCTGTAATTCAGCTTTGTCATTTGTAAATTGATAGCCCAAATACTCCATTACATTCGAAGACCCGCAGCTCGATGATACACCTATATTGCCGTGTTTGGCAACTTGATAGCCCGCACCGGCAGTAACGAAAGAAGCAATTGTAGAAATATTGAACGTGTTTTTGCCATCACCGCCCGTACCACATAGGTCGATCAGATCGTAGTCATCAAAATCCAATTGGAGGCACAGGTCATACATAGCATCTCTAAATCCACCAAGTTCTTCCACCCGAATACTACGCATGCCGTAAGCTGTCATAAAAGCAGCGATTTGATGACTGTCATATTTACCTTTGGCAATGTTGGTCAAGATCTCATAAGCTTCTTTTCGCGAAAAAGACTTGTATTCAAATAAATGGGCTAAAATTTCTTTCATAATTATTTTTAAATAAAAAAGGGCTTACCTTATTTAGGCAAGCCCATCATATCTTGATGTATATCAAATAATGCAATAGGAGTTTGCCACAACGTTATTCGTCATGCCACCACCAAGCTTTATTTAATACAGTTATTATCATTTCCGTTTTTATTAATACAAATATGGTTGATAGAATTTTAAAATGCAAGTGTTTTTATTGAAAAATTTTTAAGAAAGCTCCTTGCGTTTAAAATTGCTTTCAAACCGACCATTGTAGAAGCCGAGAATAAGACGGTTGGATTGTACTTATTTATTTCGAGAATAGAAAGATTGCCCATCAGATTTGCTTGAATACCATAGAAGGTATAGGTACTTGTACGGACAAACAATAAAGCTGATAAAAGACTAATAGAATACGAAATGTGCTTTATTGTTCCCTTTAGAAACTAAAGTAAAGGAGGCAATTTTTTTGTCCCGAATAACAGTAGCAAAAACAAAACGATTGAGATGCCTAACGAAATAGACCTGTTTTGGATCTATTCCTTCAAGGTCAATATCGAAGGTCTCTTTCCGACCAGCTTGTATAAAGTTGATATACTCTAATTTGCTGATATCCTTGCTCTGTACATTGATTCGCATCTCATCTATGCTGGCTAGAAGATATTCCTGTTGGTCTTCATCTAGATTTTTCGCTGTTAATATATCCTGGCTTAAAATGATGTCCGTTGCGAGATTGATATCATTGAGACGATGTACAAATTGTTTTAAAACAGTAACATTTTCGGAAGTGACCGGCTTTTCCTGTGCGAATAGGGGAATACATAGCATATAACTTAGAAATGTTAACAACAATACCTTTACTTTTATCTTCATAAGCTTAAGACTGAACTTCATAGCAATGGATTAATTTCCTGAAATAAAAAACGCCTTTAACTAAAGGCGTTTTTTATTTTCTAGTATTCATCTTCATTGAAGAAGAAATCATCTTTTGTTGGATAGTCGGGCCAAATTTCTTCAATATTTTCATATGGCTCACCGTCATCCTCAAGAGATTGTAAGTTTTCAATTACCTCAACTGGTGCACCCGAACGAATAGCGTAATCGATTAATTCATCTTTTGTTGCTGGCCATGGTGCATCTTCTAGATGCGAAGCTAATTCTAATGTCCAATACATATAAAAACAATTTAAGTTCTCTATTTTCGCAAAACTATCATTTAATTTAACTTAAACAAGTAAATCAACTGTTATTTTTGTGTCAATAATATAAGTGTTTGATTTATAATGAAATAATATTTTTAAATATTCTCAAAGTCACTCCCTTTTTCATTCAATGCACTTAGTCGTGGTGATACGGATTTGATATCAGCATTGGGATAATCGTTTTCAATTAGTCCATCGCGCATGCGTACAATGCGATGAGCATGTAGCGCAATATCCTCTTCGTGTGTGACCAAGATAATGGTGTTTCCTCTGGAGTGGATCTCTTCGAGCAAACCCATGATTTCAATGGAAGTCTTTGTATCAAGATTTCCCGTAGGCTCATCGGCTAATATAATGGAAGGATCATTGATCAGTGCTCTTGCGACAGCCACCCGCTGACGTTGTCCACCAGATAGCTCATTGGGTCTGTGATCCATACGATGTCCCAGTCCAACACTTTCCAATGCGCCAGTGGCTTTTTCTTCGCGCTTGGCTTTGCTGTAACCAGCGTAGATTAGCGGCAGTGCCACATTTTCCAGCGCGGTGCTTTTAGGAAGTAGATTGAACGTTTGAAAAACAAATCCTATCTCCTTGTTTCTTACTTCAGCGAGTTCATCTTCTGACATGTCACTTACATTGATCCCATTGAGAATGTATTCACCTCTACTGGGGGTGTCCAAGCAGCCTAGAATATTCATCAATGTAGATTTCCCTGACCCTGAGGGCCCCATAAGTGCTACAAATTCTCCTTTATTGATATTGAGGGTAACCGAACTGAGCGCATGAATTGTTTCTGAGCCTATTTGGTATTCCCGCGCAATATCTTTGATTTCGATTAATATCTTTCCTGACATATTTTTTGGACGTTCTCTGGTTGATGAAAATACGATTTATTCTTCATAATCCAATAGGAATGCATTTTGTCATATACAATTTTCTCTAAGTCGGTTGCATTGTTATCGTCAAAGTCTTTTGTCTCAATAGGTGAAAAAACATGTACTTTAACAATTCCTGGATGAGACCCTCTTTTTGCGCCGTCATCAAAGAAAATGTCCCATGCATTCTCAATGATAATAGGTACTACAGGCACATCATTTTGGACAGCAATACGAAAAGCACCAGACTTAAATGCATGTATTTGAGGTGGAAATCCATCATCGATCTTTCCTTC
>Ga0256907_1000436_pt1 | contig 12056 bp, 7 predicted proteins | sample MC6MC0745MT_FD_186329 | JGI IMG/M metagenome (GOLD analysis project Ga0256907, IMG submission 186329) | Metatranscriptome of enriched soil aggregate microbial communities from Iowa State University, Ames, United States - MC6-MC0745-MT... | ecosystem: Environmental > Terrestrial > Soil >... | reverse complement strand
GGGGAATGTCTGTCTATAAAGGATAGCGAAAAAAAGTATATTTTACATGTTTTTACTATTTTTCTACATCTCGTCCAAGGCAAATATGAGTTCTTTTGTATAATATTTCAGTTATCCATCATTTATGAAACGACTATCCCTATGTTTTGGAGTTTTCTTTTGGATCATTTCAATTCATTTATTTGCACAGAACAAACAAAATTTGGACGGATCCTGGCGCTTTAGTCTGGACGAGAAAAACAATGGTCTGAAGGAAAGGTGGTTTGAACGGGATCTTACCCAAACGATACACTTACCTGGGACAACAGATGAGGCAAAATATGGTACAAAAACAGTAGGATCAGACTTCGGTATATTGACCCGCGAATATAAATATTATGGGTCGGCCTGGTACCAACGCGACATTACGGTGCCACCAGATTGGAAAGATAAACAGCTGTTTTTGAACTTGGAGCGTGTGATGTGGCAATCTATGCTTTTTGTGGACGATAAGCAGATTTCGACCAGAGATGCGCTAAATTCGCCACATCTGTATTCACTTGGGGTGCTTAGCCCGGGAAGGCATCGGCTGACAATCCGTGTGAACAATGACATGATTTATAACATTGGCGACAAAGGGCATGCGTATACAGAGTATACCCAAAGTATCTGGAACGGCATAGTCGGTAAAATTGAACTTATTGCAAAAGATCGGGTCCATTTTTTCAATCCGCAAGTTTTTACATTGATAGCGCCAAAAGCATTTCAACTCAAGGATACTTTGCTGAACGTCGGTGGAAAAAAAAGGTCGGTTAAGCTCACCTACACTTTACGAGAACGCAACAGTGGCATTGAGGTATTTCAGGGAACACGGAAGATTACTTTGCTGTCAGCGAAGCAACCAATCGAAATGACTGAAAATGTACCGGAGTCAATTCAGTTATGGGATGATATCAATCCGAATCTTTACACATTGACGATGAGGTTGCTGGATGAGAAAGACCGTCAGTTGGACCTGAAGGAGATGGAAATAGGTTTCCGCGAAATCAGTGCTTCCAGATCAAAGATTCTGGTAAACAAACGCCCTGTTTTTTTGCGTGGAAATTTGGACTGTGTGCATTTTCCATTGACCGGTTACCCGTCAATGGCTGTCGAAGAATGGGAAAGGATCTTTCGCATCTATAAGTCCTATGGATTGAATCATGTCCGTTTTCATTCCTGGTGTCCACCACAAGCGGCTTTTGTCGCTGCTGACCGGATCGGGCTTTACCTACAGCCCGAAGTGATCTGGCTGGACTGGTGGATGGCGGTTGACAATCCAGGGCGTGAAGAGATGAATACCAAAGGAAGACCCAAAGGTCTTGGTCATAATGCCTCTGCCGATTCATTTGCGCAAAAAGAGATTGGCACGATGTTGGCCAATTATGGAAACCATGCTTCTTTTACAACAATGGCCATCGGAAATGAACTGGGCAATTCGGACTTTGAAGTCATGGAATCCTGGTTGAAGCCTTATAAGGAAAAAGATTCCCGAAGATTATATGCGGTTTCCTCGGCGCGAAAGATCACCGGGTTGGATCAGTTTATTGTCACCCATTACATTGACAAACTTGGTGGTACCAGAGGACTACGTGGTGCGACCACGGACTGGGATTTTGAAAAAGTATACAGTCAGTCCGATATCCCCGTTATTGCACATGAAATCGGTCAATGGCCGGTTTACCCCACATGGGATGAAATAAAAAAATACACAGGCGTATTAAAGGCGAGAAATCTTGAGCAGTTCCGCGAGCAGGCTAGAAAAAACAACCTGGAATCGCAAAATGAAGCTTTTGTGCAGGCATCCGGTGCACTCAATCAGCTGATGTATAAAAATGAGATAGAGTCTTTTCTTCGTACACCTTCGGCTGCCGGGATACAGCTGTTAAGTATGCAGGACTACCAGGGGCAGGGGGAAGCGCTTATTGGCTGGCTTGATGCTTTCTATGACAGCAAGGGAATTACGACCCCGGACGAATTTAGGATGCACCACGATACTACGGTGATGTTATTGCGCCTGCCTAAATTTGTATGGAAAACAGACGAAACCCTTAACGCGAAAGTACAGGTTGCCCATTACGGAAAAGCCGATATCCAGGATGCGGTTTACTGGAAGATTTACGATGAAACAGCACATGTACTGTCATCGGGGGATTTCTCAGATCAGTTATTTCAGTCGGGGAGTTCAGAGATTGTAGGGACTTTTAACAGTGATTTTTCCGGGATCAAAAAGGCGACTAAACTGACGGTGGAGGTGGGTCTGAAAGACCGGCCCAACAAAAATCGTTGGGATATATGGGTATATCCTCCGGTGAAGGGGGGTACCAAGAATGTTTATGTAACCGACCGCTTCGACACGAAGGCTGAGCAAGTATTAAATGCGGGCGGCAAGGTATTGCTGGATGCCGCCGACCTGGGAAATGTGACCACGGCAGACCTGATCAGCTTCTATCCACTGTATTGGTCACTTACTTTTTTTCCGGGACAGGGAATCAATACTATCGGTCTTTTGCTACGTGACAAACATGCTGCTTTTAAGGAGTTTCCGACAGATGCCTATAGCAATTGGCAATGGCAGGCGGTCTATAAAGGAGCAAAGGGATTTTATATCAATGATTTTCCGGCGGACTATAGGCCTATTGCCCAGCCGATAGATGATTTTCATCGCAATAATAAGCTGGCTTCCATTTTTGAATTAAAGGTTGGCAAAGGCAAATTGCTGGTGACAGGTTTCAACCTGCGGGATGAAAACAATCCGGTAAGCCAGCAGTTGAAGGCCAGTCTTGAAAAGTATATGGCTTCTGATGATTTTGCTCCGGATTATGAGACGAATTTGGATTCTCTACGAAAGATGTTTGTCTTCATTGAGCCTTTAAAAAGTGTGGCGCCGAAAGCTTTTAAGAATGCACTACTATATGTAGAGGCGGGTAAGAGATCACAAGCGATGGATAGAAATGTGGATTGGTCCAGTCTTCTGGATTTGAGTGAAGCTAATAAGGGAACGACTTATACTGTAAAGGCTGATGGCGTCTGGAAAGACGAGGTAGCTTCGGCCTGGCAGGGTAAACACATGGAAGTGACCTTAAAAGTACCACAAGGTATGATCGGTACGTTCTATGTCTTTTTCCATGATTGGAATAACCAGGGCCGTCAGGCGGATATTGAATTTGAAGGTAGGCAATATACTTTAGGCCGGCACGATAAAGACGGACAATGGGTCAAATTGCATGTAATGCGAGAAGATTCAAATGATGGTATATTAAAATTGGAAGTAAATACCTCAAAAGGTCCCAATACGATGATTGCAAAGATGGCTTTGACAGAAGAAGTAGATTAAGCTGAGGTCTGAATTTTTTATAAAAAAATAGAAAACTATTTCCCCCTGACGCTGTTCATTAGTTGAAGATATACAAAGATTGAAGATAAACGTAGGATTAAAGGATAGTTTTTTTTAAGGTCGGAACAGCAATTGATCCGGCCTTTTTTGTGCTTTAATATCCTGACATTGAGGAACCGATTGAATGGGACGATTTAAGATCGGGGCAGGGGCTTTGCGCTTTGATTTGTTATTGTTAACTTTAGACCAGAGAACCTCAACTTGATAAATCTGCTTGAAAAACACCCCTAATACAACGGAATCGGAGATACTGCTTCGCCTGAAAGCAGGGGATGAACTGGCATTGCAAGAGCTGATGAGCAGATACAAGGGCCCTCTGGCTGTGTCGATGTCGCGTTTGATCAAATCTCGGGAAGATATCGAAGAGCTGTTGCAGGAGCTGTTTTTGCGGGTCTGGAGAAATAGGGGGAACCTGGATACCGAACGCTACCGAGGTTACCTGTATAAGATCGCTGAAAATCTGGTCTATGACCGGTTACGTAAAGCCGCACGTGAAAAAAGGCTGTCTGTTGATTATTTTACGCATATTATTGAAGCTTATTCCCATATCGAAGAGGGGATCTTTGGCAAGGAGATGCTCGAAGTGCTACAGCGCGGCATCCAGCAATTGCCTGAACAGCGCCGAAAAGTCTTTGAGCTTTGCAAAATAGAGGGCAAGAGCTATGAAGAGGTTAGCCAGCTTTTGTCCATTTCAGTCTCAACTGTAAATTCACATATCACCAATGCAAATGCTTCTATAAAGGTTTATTTTAAGCAGCATCCAGAATTAGCTTCGATGGTATTGACTGTATTTTTCTTTGCGAATATCGCCCCGGATATATTCTAAATTTCCTTATTTTAATTTTCTTTGCGGACAGCCTCAGCGGCGACGAACTAAGTCCTGATACCACATCTTAATTTTTTTTTTACATTTTTTTTCAGATCGCTTCATTGGTTTGTTCATCCTGTTCGTATTACTAATAAAAAGAGCTATGCAAACTTCCCGTTTTTCCGAATTGTTCGAAGGCTATCTGGCAGATAAGTTGACTCCAAAGGAAATGCTGGAGCTGGAGGGATTGATAGCGGACGAAAATAACGCTGCGCAGCTGCGCCAGCTGATCGGGCAGGAATTCAAAAATGAGCCTACTGCAGTACAGCAGCTTGATACTGACGATAACTGGTTGCATGGACTGGAACAAAAGGTCTTACAGACGATTCAAAAGCCCGAGCCAGCAAAAATAATAAGCTTTCACAACGAGTGGGTGCGGCTTGTCGGCACGATTGTCCTGCTGGTGGGACTGGGACTCACCGTGCGCTATCTGGTCGATAACGATACCAGGGCACCAAAACAGGCTACTGTTTTACCGGGTGGAAATAAAGCAACCATCAGACTGGACGATGGTACACAAGTGAACCTGAGCGAAAGTCAGTCTGAAATTGTACTGGGCCAGCAACTGGCTTATGCAGATGGATCATTGGTCCAGGGGATAGCTGCTGAGAATATGAGCGGACGAAATATGATCATTGATGTCCCGAAAGGAGGTACGTATAAAATTGCGCTTCCTGATGGGTCAAAAGTCTGGCTCAATGCGGATTCACGTCTGCGGTATATTGTTGATCGGGCTGACGAAGCGCGCAACTTGGAGCTAGAGGGGGAGGCTTATTTTGAAGTTGCACACCGATATAGGTCGAAGGGTAAGGACAAAATACTGCAGCCTTTTGTGGTACGTACCCCGGGCCAGACCATCAAGGTGCTGGGTACCTCATTCAACGTCACGGCTTATAGCGGTGAGCCAGATCGGACCACCTTGATCGAAGGAAAGGTGGAGCTGTCGCTGCCGGATGGGGCAAACAGACAATACCTAAAACCGAATCAGCAAGCCCTCATCCAGGGAAGAACGATCACGATCGCAGATGTCGAAAGCTCAGGTTTTATCTCCTGGAAAGAGGGTACATTCAATTTTTCGGATGAATCTCTTGATATCATGCTAAACCAGGTGGCGCGTTGGTATGATATTGATGTTGACTTTACCGACCCTAGCTTAAAGAAATTGAAATTTGAAGGTATAGTACCCCGCTATGAGAAGCTGGAATCATTGCTGAAAATCTTGGAAAAGACCAGCGATGTCAGATTTGAGCTCAAAGGCAGACTGCTGCATGTCAAGAAAAAATAAACGACAATAAAAATACAAACGATAATAAGAAACCTGAAAACCAGATTGCCTATGAAATAAAACGACGAAAGAAAATGATAAGATGACGAACCGGGCAATAATCAGGGGCGTTTGCGGCGCCCCCGATCAATACTGTCAGTCGTGATCAAAACTATCTTGAACAACACATTTTAATACCTAACTAACCAACACAAATGTATAAAATAAACAAGAAAGATGTACATTGGTTTCCTAACCTGACCAAATCGTGTATTATGAAAATATCAATTACGGCTATTATTTGCAGTGTGTTTTTTTGTGCACATAAGCGCCAAGACGGCCGCGCAGATGGTGACGCTCAGGCACACAAAAATGACGCTCAAGGAAGCCTTTAGGGAGGTCAATAAACAGACCGGCTACCACTACATCTGGTCCGCACAGCAAGTGGAGAGCAACAGAAGCATAACCGTCAATATTAAGAATCAGCCACTCCAGGAGACCATCCAGTCTATCATACAGGGGTTACCACTGACCTATGAGCTTGAGGGCAAGCTGATCATTATCAAGGAACAGCCGACCTTTGTCGAAAGAAAACCAATCGTTGTGCAGGATGAAATGAGCGTTCGTGGACGGGTGACTGATTCACTCAATAATGGTCTTTTGGGCGTGACCGTTAAAGTGCTTTCGGCGGATCTGAAAATAGTGAAATATGCCAGCAGTAACGGCAGCGGAGATATTTATATCGAGCATGTGCCCAAACAAAGCTATCTGGAGTTTTCATTGTTGGGCTATCTACCACAGCGGATAAAAGCAACTGAAAATCTGGGGACGATCCGCTTGCTGCAGCAGAGCCAGTACCTGGAAGAGCTGGTGGTGGTGGGTTATATGAATAAGAAAGCCTCTGAAGTGACAGGTGCCGTGCAGCAGGTCAGCGGGGATGTCCTGCGCAGCAGTGTCACCTCATCCAATGTCTTGTCCATGTTAAAGGGGAAAACCGCGGGCTTGTATATCACGGAGACCTCCGGCGAGTCCGGCGCAAAAGGCCAGGTGGTCGAGCGGGGGCAGTCCTCCATGACGACACCTACTAACAACTATTTGGGGCCACTGATTGTGGTCGACGGGATAATCACCAATTACCAGGCTGTGCAGGATGCTGTTAACCCTGCCGATGTGGAAAATATTTCGATACTGAAAGACGCTTCTTCGACAGCCATATATGGTTCGCGGGCAGCACAGGGTGTGATTGTCATTACAACCAAGCGGGGACTGTCGGGCAAGAGTGCTGTCGACGCGCATATACAATATGGAATTATCCAGCCAAAACGCGATTTGCGCTTTATGAATACAACCGAGCTCATCGGTTTTATGGATCAGCAGATGCACCGCTATTGGGAGCAGACAGAATCTATCCGTAAGACTTTTCCTGATGTAAATGATTTTATCAGGGAACGCCGTGTGTATACCGATGCAGACCGTTCCCGTAATTTTAACTGGGAAGACGCTATTTATAGCAACGGCAACCTTCGGAATACCGAAGTGAGTGTCCGGAACGGTACTGAAAAGACAAAATTCTATGCCGGAATAGGTTGGTTTAAAGAGAATGGGGCGTTATATGACAATTCTTTTGACCGTAAGAGCTTACGGGTTAATATTGATCATGCTGTATCGCGCAAATTTCACGCAAGTATAAACCTCAGCACCATCGTGGACCGAACATCAAAACGCAACGGCGTTCCTGAACTGTATATGATTCAGCCTTTTATGTCGCCCTATGATGACCAGGGCAATTTGCTGGATAGTTTGCTGGTTAGGCAGTCGAGCAACTATGGGCCGGTCACAACAAGCTGGATGCAAAATTTCCTTGCCGAAACGGATTATGATAACACACGCTTGACGAATGTGCAAAATCACCTGGGTAGTTTGCGCTTGCGCTATGATATTTTGCCGGAACTGAGTATCCAGAGTACCAATTCAATCAATTATATGGGCACGAATATCAACTCCTATTTTGATCCAAGATCATTTTCGGGGAGATATGGTGGCTTCCCTTATTTATTCCGGCCAGGGATGACCGTACCCAATGGAAGCCTGGATCTGGACGATACAAAAATGGTCGACTATCTGACATCCAATACCTTGAATTACCGGAAAAATTTTGAGCAGCACAACCTATCCGTATTGATGGGGCAGGAGTGGGGCAAACGCACAACAGAGCTGTCTACGGTCAATATGAACGATCTGCTTGCTGGCGAAAGAAATATGGGGGCGGCAAAAAGGTTTGGTAGTGCGGTAGACCTAGCGTATTCGCGGCCCTATTCACCCGTCGGAGCTTATCGGGAAAGAGCAACATTTTCGGTTTTCGGACAGGCCGATTATAGCTATAGGCAAAAATATCTGGCTTCAGCGTCGGTCCGGACAGATGCGACGACCAATTTCGGACGGGACAAAAGGTATGGTACTTTCTATTCCTTGAGTGCAGGCTGGATACTGTCTTCGGAAGATTTTCTAAAAGATGTCAAAGCAATAAATTCGCTCAAATTGCGTGCTTCGTATGGAACGTCAGGGCGCGATCTTGGGGATGGTTATTTGAATACAACCTTCTATGCGACAGGAAATGGTAGCACCCTGTTTCGTTATGAGCAGGAAGGAAATACCGGTTTCCGCATTTCGCAGCTGGCAAATCCCATCATCTCTTGGGAGACGCTATACAATACCAATATTGGGGTAGATGCGCTATTATTTGGTCGTTTGGGTATCACCTTCGATATGTATCATAAGCGAAGTGATGGACTGCTACAGAATGTGCAATTGCCTTCTGCCCAAGGTTCTCTGGCGCAATACCAGAATGTAGGGCAGATTGTCAATAAAGGTCTGGAACTGATTCTAAACGCACATCTGATCAAATCAAAGGATTTTAACTGGCATAGTAGCCTTAATTTTAGCATCAATCAAAATAAAATCACGAAACTGTATCAAGATTCGCTGCTGGATGGTTATTCGCTCGCTTACTACCGGAAGATCGGTGACGATATTAACGTGATCAAGGCTGTAGAATATGCCGGTATCAATCCGGATAATGGTAATATGCAGCATTACAACTTTGTCAATGGTGAAAAAGCGATTGTAGAAGGAATTGGAGCCACGAGCGACTTGCGCAACTGGCAGCCAGTTGGCTCAGCTACACCAAAGTTTTTTGGCGGATTTACCAACACTTTTCAATATAAAGCATTTACTCTAAGCGCAGAATGGTGGTTTCAATATGGCAATTATCTAATGATGAGTATTGTCAATAATTTCCAGAGTCCGATATTGCCAAGACAGGGCCGCAATAATATCGCGTTCGGCGAAAACCAGCATGTCTGGAAAGGACCTGGCGATACAAAGGCAAACTATCCGGATATATTCAGCACGGATCCCAACGCCTGGTCTGCGCTGAACTACCGTTCGTCAAGAATATGGGGAAATGGCAGTCACGCCAGATTGCGCAATGTACGATTGGCTTACGCATTGCCCCAGAATATCCTAAAAAGTATAAAAATGACAAATGCGACTGTCTACCTCAGCGGAGACAATCTGCTTGTCATTAAAGACAGCGGTTTTGTCGGGGCGGATCCGGAGGGCGCCGCACTCGGTGGAAATTCTTTTGGTGGCGTAGGCGCAGGTTTTGCAAATCCACGACGTTTTTTACTGGGGGTTCAAGTTACGTTTTAATTATTTACAGATGAAAATCAGAACTATATACCGATATCATAGAAATAGAAGTCTTTATTTTCTAGTTAGCATGCTTGTTGTAGGATTGACAAGCGGCTGTAATAAGCAGTTGGATGAGCTTCGTCCGCATAACGTTATTTTTGAGGATATCCAGTTTGAGCGCCCCGAAGGCTATAGTAAGGCTGTTGTGGGTACGTATAACCTGGTTGCTGGTGGTGCGGTAACATCTTCCTTTAATTATAATGATATGCTCATCTTCCTCTCGGAGGCAAAGGGCAACACGATCAGGGCACTTGATGCTGAGGTGAACAAGAATACAGATGTGTTTGACTATGTCAACTCCAGTACAAAAGATCGTTCGCATACCTACGAGTTTTGGCGCGGAAGTTACACGCTGCTGCTGCACCTCAACAAGATATTGGGCCATGTGAAGGCGGGTGAAACAAACACTGAAATCTTACAGGCAAAAGCCGACGCCTTATTTTTACGGGCTTATGTCTATTTTAACCTAGTACGTCTCTATGGCAAACCTTACCATCAGTCACCCGGTGAATCGCTGGGCGTTATGCTTATCCTAGATGACAAAATCAGCCCTGGATTTGCACCGAAAAGAGCTTCGGTGGAACAGGTGTATGCGCAGATCATTAGCGATTTGGAAACATCAGCTCCTTTATTTGCCGTAAAAAAATCAAACAGCTATGGCAGCAAATATGCTGCATACGCGCTGCTGTCCAGAGTATACCTGTATATGGGTGGAACGGTCGATAATCCGGTAGCCAGTGCCAACCAGAAGGCCATAGAGTATGCAGACAAAGTGATCAAAGAAGGTGGTTATCAGCTTTTGCAGGGTCAAGCTTATGTCGATTATTATAAAACCAATAACATAAACAACAAAGAGGATATCTTTGCGGTGAATATAGACTATTCACAGGGGCTGATCAGCAATTATTTTGCAATGCCCTCACGGATAGGTTATACTGGCGGCTTATATCGCCCTTCTCCTTATTTGTTGTCCTTGCTGGAGGCCGACGACAAGCGAAATAGCTTTTATATCAGTAATGTAACACCGGGATATCCCGAGGATACACGGGCCGTTTCAAAATATATGATCCGGTATGAATCACTTTATACTTTTTCACCCTTCCGTTACCTACGTCTGGCTGAAATGTACCTTAATCGGGCTGAGGCCTATGCAAAGCTAAATAATGCGGCCGCTGCATTGAGCGATGTCAATACAATCAGACAACGGGCGGGACTGGCTGTTTTATCGGGGCTGGAAGGGAAATCGCTGCTTAATGAAATCCTGAAGCAGCGCAAGCTGGAATTGGCATTTGAAGGACATGCCAGCTACGATGAATTCCGAAATGGCCTGCCCATGGTGCGAAATTATAAATCTGGCAGTTCTGCTGAACTGAATATCAGTCCGACCAACAAAAAAATAATGATGCAGATACCGGAAGAAGAGATCATCGCGAATCCTAACCTGGTTCAGAATTGAGTTAATAAAAATGAATTTTAGTAACCATCTTAAATTTAGAAACAAATGAAAAAATACATCGTAAGCATAGTGTTGTTGACCAATTTATCGTTGGTTGCCCTCGGGCAGCAGCCTTTTGTATTGAAGGGCGAAACCGTTAATGTTTCGTCACCCTATGTCTACCTGGGCTATCGTAGCGGAGACGGAAGCAAGCGTACCCTGGACAGTGTAAAAATTGAAAATAATGCCTTTGTTTTTAAGGGTAAAATCGAGGAACCAGTTATGGCTTATCTCTACCTGGACCGTAGCGGCAGGAGTGGGGATGATCCGAATGCGGTAAGTTTTTATTTGGAGCCAAAAAAGATGAGCATCCGACTTGAAAAAGATAAATTCAAAGAAGGTCTGATCAAAGGTTCAAAGTCGCAGGACGAATGGGCAAAATTGGATGTAGAAAAACAGGTCATCCGCAAGGAAATGGAACCTGTGCTGGAGGAATATGGCCGGTTGAATAAACGATACATGGATGCGGATGCCGAGCTGAAGCTGCTGGAAGCTAAAGTAAAGAAACTGAAGGAGGAGGCCTATGACTACCGGGAAAATTTTACGCCCTTTAATGAGCGGATGGCCAAATTGGATGTGGAATTTATTAAGAAAAACCCAGATTCATATGTGAGTTCTTACCTCATGCAATTTATGACAACAGGTGCCGATGTTGCTAAAATTGAAGGGTTATATAATGGTTTGTCCGATCAGATCAAGAACAGCAGTAACGGTCGGGAAATCGCAGAAAAGATCCAGGGTATCAAAAACGGTTCGCCGGGGAGCAAAGCATTTGAATTTGAGGCAACCGATATCAACGAAAAGGAACTCAAACTTGCCGCATTCAAGGGTAAATATGTATTGCTGGATTTTTGGGCGAGCTGGTGTGTTCCTTGCCGGAAAGGTAATCCGCATTTAATAGCCCTGTATACAAAATATAAAAGCAAAGGCTTTGAAATTATCGGTGTTGCGAGCGACGATCGGAGCCAGGCTGCCTGGCATAAAGCTGTCGATCAAGATAAAATCGGTATCTGGAGACATGTCCTTAGCGGGCTTAAATTTGAAAACGGTGAATTTGACCGTTCTAAATCCATTTCTGACCACTTTGGCATCAGTACCTTACCGACCAAGATTTTGATCGATCCGGACGGCATGATTGTTGGCCGCTATGCTAGCGGAGCCGAAACGGATACTGAACTGGACAAAAAGCTGGCGGAGGTATTTGGAGCGCAATAGTAAATATTAACGTTTTCTATAAACGGGTTCGAAAGGACTCTCTAAT
>Ga0256907_1000428_pt1 | contig 12161 bp, 13 predicted proteins | sample MC6MC0745MT_FD_186329 | JGI IMG/M metagenome (GOLD analysis project Ga0256907, IMG submission 186329) | Metatranscriptome of enriched soil aggregate microbial communities from Iowa State University, Ames, United States - MC6-MC0745-MT... | ecosystem: Environmental > Terrestrial > Soil >... | reverse complement strand
TCACTAAAGACGGTATTAAATTATCAAATCTTAAGCCAGATACATATACATCTGAAACACGTCCTGTAACAGATAATTATATTGGAAGATGTATTTTTGACTTAACTTTATTGAAACCAATCTATTTTGATGGTCGAAAGTGGAGAGATGCTATGGGGAATATAGTTTAGGAAGGTGAAATTATGTATCAAATTAGGAACTTTAGACGATTTAGAAGAAAGACAGAATATATCATTCTAACTCATGCTAGAAATCTTCAAGAAAAAATGTATATCAATAATGAAGTATTAAGGGATAATAAATACTATACTTGGGGGATTTGGCAGAAGTATTGGTTGGATGATTTAAAACGTCAGGCTTTACCTTGCCATTACTTCGTTGAACGGATTGATACTGACTATGTAGTATTTAAAGGATTAAATGACTTTCAACCTAGTCAATACATAGAAGATATGGTTTCGGCTGGTGTGATAAAATATGACTATATCAACGCTATATTAATTGTAATAGGTGATGATTTCTCAATGAATACTGTTGAAACTAGACTTATGCAACATTTAGCCGATAAAGTAGTTACAGGTTTATTGCGTACTCATGAATTAGACTTTACCCGTGTTAAGTATATTGATGAATGTCTATCTGAGAACTGGAAAGAAAGTCTAGAGAGTTCTACACTTGACTATCAATATAAAGAGAATTTGTTCTATGATAAACAAATTTTACTAACAAATATCAACAAATACAAAAAGAAATAAGGTGATTATATGAGTTTAGATGCTTTAACTACCGTTAGTAAAGGTGCTAATAACAGTAGTCAGTTTGCTAACTTACCACGTTCAATTAGTCACGCTAGAACTAATGTTATTGTATTAGATAATATTAGTAACCAGTATCTAATTGATGGTGAGATTCAAATACCTATAATAGATTTCCTAAAAAAATATGAAACTTATATAAGACAATATTCATCTGTCTATAGTCTAAAGAAACAACTCTTCTACCGCCCAGAGTACGTTAGCTATGAACTCTATGGTACAACTGACCTTTGGTATCTTGTTTTATTTATGAATAATATGACACGACCAATGGAATTAAGTGGAGAGACTATAAACGTATTTAATCCAATCTATGTTGACCATCTTATTAGGTTAATGAATGATTATAAAGCAGATGGCTACTTAACTGAACCCACTAAAGTTACTCGAACTGCTGTTAAAAGCCTTACAAAGAAGAGTGATAGCTTATTCAGTGAAAAGCATGATGACTTTATTGAACCTATCATTGCAACTAAAGAAAACAAACAGAATACTATTATTAACTTCTTCGACTCATTTAAGAATACATCAACAATCTTTGCTCATGGTAAGCTTACTAAGAAGTTATATAGAGTACTAGATGAAATTGGACATTCTAAGGAGTTGGTAAAGACTGAACTTATCAGTGGTATATTCTTAGACCATAATGTAAAGAGTGGTGGCTTACCTGCTACTTGGAATAACAAATTTGTAATGGACTTTGACGGTCTATATTATGCTAAAGAAACTGGTAAATATAAATTTAGACCTTTATTTACTGGTGATGCTAAGATATGGTTTGAGGGTAAAGAGATATACAGTCATACAAGTGAAAGCTTCCAAGCTAGCCGAAACCTATTTGAAGACCAGACTGGTAACTCCGACTTTAAATTAGGTAACTCTGATGGTTGGAATATCACTGATGGGGCATTAGTTGACGATGTTGACCTAAATAAAAAAGTTCTACGTAAGTACTATAATGGTAATTCACAAGGTTCTTCTCTAGCTACATTAGATATTGATATCTCTAGTATTCCTACTGGTGAAGAATTAGCGTTTACTACAAAGTATAAATCTATTTCAAATAGACATATGAGATTTGCTGGTAGTCGTGTTAGAGTTCGATATACTAATGGTTATACTGATATCTTTGAAAATAACAATGACTATGATTATTTTAGTAATATTGGTAACTACGTAGACAATACAGTTATTGTAACTTTCCAACCTTCAATGACTCTTCAATCAATTCAAGTAACATTCCCTGTTGAAAAAGCAGAATTTGATAATGAAGAAATCAATGGTGAAGTTTCTATTTCTGAATTTAGAGTTCAACGTATGTTCTTATGGAAGACATTTGAAGTTGACCTAGAAGCTGGAAAGTGGTATGATTTTAAAATTGAGTACAAGCTAATCACTCATCCAGCACCTTATTTCCAAATGTACACAAAAGCACCATCTGATACGATTTTTAAAATTATACCGAGTGACCTGTTAGGAACTTACTTGGAGACTGTTACAAAGAATACTCGTCAAAATTACACAACTAGAGTGAGTTTATTCAACCTAAACAAGACACAAAAGTATAAAACACTCTACGTTGATAAGATTGGGCTAAATGGTATGCCTGTAAAAGAATTCTCACCAGAAGAGAATTTATGTGTTACACAAGAATTTGATTTATTTTTAAATCCAAATACAGTTTACAGGTTAACGGCAGACCCTCAATCAGTTGTAAATGTTTATCGGAATGGTAAGCTTTGGATGACTAAAGAGATAGGGGATGCATACGTAGAACAAGAAATAGTTAGTGGTGATACTATTAATTATAGTAATATTTTAATAGAATATTTACAACAAAATACTAAGAGTATTAGCTTTTCTTTACAGAATAATCCTGATGACAATGATAACTATAGATGGAACGATATTCTAACTCCACCTTCAATAGTTATTGGTGACTATTTAGAACCTTGGACTACTTTTGGTAATAACAATATCTTCTTTAAGAATGAAACAGACGGTATTGAAACGTTTGTCCATAACAGTACTGTCGAACTTAAAGATTACACATTCAAAGTCCTAATTAATTCAAATGACTTTACTAAACGTGGTAACATTGGTATTATATTCAGACATTCACATGCTGGTTATTATCTACTAACACTCCGTAGAGAAGAAGACAACCCTTACATTAAAAAGACAATTGCAAGTGGTCTGTATAAAGTTACGAATGATTATGATTATCAGAATATAATGTCAGATGCTTCCTACAAGAAGAGAGCCAAACGTCTTCAATTAGCAAATTTTGAATTCAAGAGTACAGAGAGTATGTATCTAACTATTATGGCTTATAATAATCGTATCAGTATATTCCTTCAAGGTTTAGACAGAGATTTAATAAGCTATGATGATATTGATACAGACCGTCTATTAGAAGGTAATATTGGTTTTGAGATTGTTAATATGAAAGATGTTGCTTTTGGAAGTATGGAATTAGTGTATCAATAAAAAAAAATAATCGGAATACAACCAATTAAGGTTGTATTCCGACATTTATTATAATTTAATATGTGTTGGGTATGCAAAACGGATATCATTGCCGTACTCACCTAAGATAACGTCATTAACAGCTTTGAAGAATGCTTGTTCATTATCTAAAGTTAATGTATCTTTTTGAATTCGTACTAGGATATCTCTAAAACCATCTTTTTCTTTCATAACGACTTGGAACTTAACTCCCAAGTCGCCTACTTCTTTATTAATTTGGCTTGTAATCACTCTTGACATGATTTCATAACCTCTTGTCATTTTCATTATTATTCCATCCCTTCTAGTCCATTACCAACTTCTGCTGGAAGGTTTATATTGTTATTTGGGTTCAAAGAGTTTATGTGTTTATTATGTTCACTCGTGTTATTACCACCAAACATAGGATTTGCAACAGGTGTTGGCGGTTTAGGTGCAAACATCTGATTATTCTTAGCACTTTCACGAGCAGTATTTGGATTGAAGTCTTTTGCAAAATTGTCTCCACTAATTTTCTCTTGTGAAAGAGACTTAGCTAGTAGAACGTCTTCTTGCAAACGCAATCCATTCTCAAACGGATGTACAAAATATGTAACTTTCGGTTTCTTTGAACGTGATGCAATCAACTTAGCTGTCAAAAATTCTCCTTGTTCCCCAACGTCTTCCTTATTGATAATAATACCATAGTCAGTATTTTCTAACATAAGTGCTGATTCCCCAATATGAGATGCACTCAAATCCTTACCTATATCAGTCTTACCACGCTGTAAAGCACTTTCTAAAATTCGGTATGCTTCACGATTTAACTGACCAGCGGATACTAATGGAATATTTCTTGTCTTAGCAATAACCGTAAATTCGTCTACAACTGTACCTAAGTCAATACGTAAATCTCCAGTAACGTAGCTTGGTCGGATACGTTTAGTGTAGTCTTGTACAAGCATGATAACTTCGTAACCTTCAGTTTCTAAATCATCACACATTGCATTTAAGTCAACAGTACTAATAGATTTATTTGGACGATATTTAACGAATAAGTCTACTGGACTATCTCCGATAATTTCATCACGGATAATACGCATTGCTTCATCTTCATCATATTCTTTAACCGATTTACCAGTAGAATACACAAAGATACGTTCCATTGTTTCACGAACACTGTTCTCTTGTGTTACATATAAAACACATGGTTTCTTGTTTTTATCTTTGGTTTCAATATCCTTATTATACTTACAAGTCCAAATACAGATATTTAAAAGCGTACCAGACTTAAATCCTTTAGGTAAACCAAAGATTAGATATGTACGACCATTCTCAAATCCACCATCAAGCATTTTATTCAATTGCTTAAGACCAGTTTTTAGCTTGTTATTTGGTTTATTAAGTTCGTGAATGGTCTGACTCATTACATTACGTGCTGAATCACTGTTAATGTTGAAATCTTGCGCTGAAAAACCATTATTTGCTTTTGCAGATTTCATATCAACATATAAGCCATCTATAACTTCTTCAAAGTTTTGATTTAATAATCGTAGGTTTGTACCTTGATTTAAACGTAATTGCTGTAATGCGGCTTCTAAACTACCAGCATGTCTAAATAGATGGATATGTGTTAAATAATCCTCAACGAAACTTGAAACGTATGCTACCTCGTCATTGGATAACTCCATCTGTTCAGCTTCTTGATAGTAGTTCATTACGTCTACTGAAAAGGCTGATAACTCTGCCATACAGAACTCATAAAGTAATTGACTTTGATTGATTTTCTGTTCTAATTGACCTTCAAGAATTTTGTTTAACAATAATAAACGAGTGCGTCTTGGGTAATCTTGCTCGTACATTTCCATATCGATAGCTGTGACTAACTCACGTAAGTTTATCAAGGCTTTCTTATTAACAAGCTCATTTGCAGATAAAGTATAGGCAAGTAAGTTATCAATCATATGTACGTTGATTGAGATATCAATTTTCTCAACCATCATTTTGTTGCTTTTCTTTTTTGTGTTGTTTGTTTTACTACTATAAGACATTCTCATTTCCTCCTTGAACATCAGACTAAACAGTTGTTTCCTTTTGTGTTTTTTCGTTTAGTCATTATCTCTATGATGGTAGTTCTATTCAATTTCTCCAGTCGATTTATTATTACTAAAACGTTTACCGTCTTCGTAACCCTTAGACCGAGAATATTCATCATTAGAGAATCTAGGTTGAATGCCTGTATTTTTCTTTTTCCGTAGTGTTAGAGAATCAAATTCCTTTACAACTAGTGCATCTGTCACTAGAACCATTTCCCAATTATTTTTAGCAACTTGTTCAGCATATCCCTCTTCTAATCCATCTAAGAAACCTGTAATATAACGATTTCTCCAGTCAGCACGTTTTCCAGATATTCCAGTCTTACTAACCATTACATCAGCATGACTATTTGCTAAACGTGCTATAACTTCTTCAGCGAATTTGTATACTTCAATGACAACATCTACATCTTCTTTTAAACCCATAAACTTAATAGTTGATTTATCACCTACTCTACCGATAAAGGTTTTACAGCGGAAATTGTTAGCCATAACTACTGCTAAAGATTTTTTCCACCATAGGATGCGACCTTTAGGCTCAAATGCATCCTTAATGACTACATCTTTCTCATATTCTTTATCCTCACTAACATCGTCCATAGATAAACCATGTTTAGCTAACATTTCTTGTGCCAATAACATTGCTGTTTTGGCTTCGGCATCATTTGGATTATCTCCAGCTAGTCTAATAGCCTTACGAACACGTTCTAATATGCGATTGATTTTTTCTTCTCTAGCCATTATTCGATACCTCTTTCTACAGCTTCTACCTTTGTCTTCACTGTTATTGAACCATTATAGAAATCTACAGACTCTACAATGACATCTAGATTCTTTTTCCCCTCTCTATAACTCTCTTTTGTTATACTAAAATGGCATCCTTTATGTGCTGGATAATAAAGTGGAACAGTGGTTACTACAGTACTTGAACCAGTACCAATATTATTTATTCTTTCACTATGGATAACAATAGTTTCTCCTATAATGCCACCATACATAATACCAAACTCTTTATTAATATATTGACCAATATACACTGTTTTTTCCATTTTAATTCCTCCTTATAAATGAGTCGTATAACCCATTTAAGAGTTATACGACTAGTTATTATTTAACTTTGTTCATGAGATTAACAGTAATAAGTGCTAAGATTAAAACAACTAAGAAATTTACAAAGCCGAATACAGCCATTGTGACTATGATAGAAACATATAGAAATCCAATTAAACTACGTTTACGCTCTATTCTCTTTCTATTCTTCTCAAACCCTTCAATTTCATCAAACAATAGCTTCTTCCTCCGATAATATTTCATTTATTTCTTCAAGAGGTATTGTTTTACCGTCTTCTAGTGCAATATACTTTTGAACAGTTGTTGGAACATCATATTCACGATTGATAATGAATACATACTGTTCATCAACAGAATCTTCAACCTCTTGACGTTTAATATCTAATTTAACATTGTCAATACCAGATGTTAATTTCTTAACAGAAGCAACATCTTCTTCATTAGCACTTTTTGCAATAATACGAATATTCTCGTATTGGTCTTTGAGTTCTTTAATAGTTTGAATTTTTTCCTCTAAAGTTCCCTCAAAGTCATCCATATTGAAGGTAACATAGATAGGTGCATCTGTGTTTTCAATAAAGTTTGTAGTACATTCTAAAGTTTCTAAATCATAGAATACCTCTAAGAAACCTTTTGGTTTTGTATCACCAAATGAGAAACGGTCAAAGCTACCAGTATATTCAATGTTTTTCCAAATCATTCGGTTATGTATATGACCACCTATAGCTTTACCATATACAATCTTACTAATCTTTTCACCACTGAATACTGGAGCATGTTTAATATGACGTTCACTCTCAACATCTGGAATGAAGCCTACGAAGTCAAATGTACCGTGGAAGAACATCATATCATAAGCTACACCTTCTTCAAGGTCGAAATATTTAGAATAATATTCTGTTGGATTATCCATGTATTCTTCTGGAACATACAAAAATGTCACATTTTCAAAGATTTCTTCTTCCTCTACAGTTTCAATAACTCTAAAACGAGGGAAGTGTTTTGCTTCTAAACTCTTAAAATTATTAAGCTGATTGTAATCATGTGTCTTAGTTCCTTTAAGAATACGTACTACAAAATCATATTGAATTGCCAACTCTACTAAATGATTAATAAAGTTTAAAGCAAAGATACTTCCCATTTCAGTTAATTTCATTATACGGTCAAATAAGTCACCAGCAACAACTACGTAATCAATGTCGTAGTTTTCTTCATGAATTTTTGGAAAGAAGAACTTATCTAGATTTTTATTTAAAAGAACATCGTCCTTCTTTCCGTAGTGGATATCAGCTATAACTAAGCCATATAATTTTCCATCTTTCATTCTAATTCCCCCTTAACATCTTTATGTCTTTAAATCTAGTTTTATGTTAAGGAAATTAGTTATCCCATTCAGTACAATGGTCTAAGCATACAAATTTAATTTGACCACTTTTAACTAATTCTGCTGTTTTAGTAGTCATATATTTATATTTCTCGTCTTCATCTTCAAGATTATAATGCTCAGAGATTAAATCGTATAAATCACTAGGAATTCTTGTAAGTTCTTTCATTCTATCGTGTCTGTTAATAAATGCACTTTCTTTGCTAGGGAAATCATAATTTTCTATATATTCCCATAGAAGTGAAGTAACATAATCACGGTTATCATTACGATAACCCTCTTTAGGCGTTAAACCATTATTTTTCATCGTATCAGGTACTTCAATTTCATTTCTAAAATAACCATCTGAATCTTGTAAAGCAAGACTTTCAACAAATGATGTTGGTGCTAAGAAGACAACTATATCTTGATTAACAATACAATGGTCAGTACCTTCTGTACATTTATACATACTTAATGCCAACAGTGTTTTATCTTCAATATCTTTACCAAACAAATCAATTTTCCCAATTTCATGCGTTTTTACATTGTCCTTCATTTCTTTACCATCAATATTTAAAGTTTGTCCGTGTTTAATAATCATTTTATTATCCTCCTTTAATGTAAACCAAGTTTTGTATGAATGACCATCTTCATCAGGGTACTTTGTGTATATGCAAATACGACCATTGTCTTTGATAATCTTATATACACTTTCATCTTCTTCAACAATGTCATAACTCTTACCATTGGTAAAATGTCTATCCGATGGTGCGTGACGCACTAGACTTTTCATTACTCATCGTCATCCCCTTCTACGTGCTTTGGACGACCATGTTCAGCCATGTCTTTTTCATAGTCTAGACCCCAATATTTTAATCTCTCTATAAAACCTTCATTCCATAAAACTTCTTCTTTAAATCTAGTACTTACTTCAATATCCCATAGATACTGAAGATATTGTTTCATCTCTTCTTTTTCTTTTACAAAAAGACTTGCTTCTTCATGTATAAGTATATTAAATATTCTATTCGGAAAACCTCTAGGAACTTTTATCATATCATTTTCTGATGAGTTAGTTTCTACGAAATATTTTATCTTTTCTGCTAAATTAACTGATTCTTTAATATCTAATTCTAGATGTACATTAAAGGACTTAATTTTTAATATTTTTTCCATATTGTCTGCTGACACTGTTAGTTTATCTTCAGAAGTATCATACATTGTACCTAGTATTTCTTTCTCTGGTGTTGGGAATGGTATTCTTTTTAGTTTATCTGGTTCTTCTTCTAACAAGAACCAAGTTTTAAATGATTTACCATTGCAATCTGGTCTCTTGGATAAACCATGTTCATGACCTGTATCGTCCATTATAATATAATCTTCTTTATCTTCATATATAACAGGGTAGGTTGTATCAAGAGTAAATCTTTTTTCTTGTGGTGTGTGGCATACTAATTTCTTCATTATTTTTTACCCCCTACGAATTTAACGACTAAGTTCTGTAAATCATCTCCATTGTAAATATATGGAACAATAAACTTACATTTTTCAAATTTATCTACAATAAGTATTTTATGAGTTTCATCAAGGACATCATATGGAATTTCAGCTTTAATTACTGATGATTTTGGGTCTAAGTGAATTCCATTATTCTTTTTAGTTACTGTAGTCTTACCACCAAATTTACTATCAATAAATGCAATAAGACTTTCTAGTGGAATTTCTTTTATATCTTCAAAGTTAATCAATTCCTCTTCAATAGTAAAGTTTTCATTAATTTGGTGTTCAGTTACATCAAAGTCCATAAGGTCTCCGTTGAAGCCATCATATAGAATAAATTTACCAGTAACCAATTCAAAGTTTTCTGGGAATCGTAGCATATGTTTAACTATTTCATTTAGGGTTGCATTGAAATATGTGTTTTCATTAGCATCATAAGACATTGAGCCACGTTTATTATAGTCTGGCATAGCCTTAGAAGCAAAGAAGTCAAGTTCTTTAAAAGTTGCTTCAAAATCAAACTTAGATTTAAATATATAGTTATGACCGTTTAACATTTGAACCACAACCATTGTATAACCAAATGACTTGAATGTATCAATGTAAGTTTCGCTAGTACATAATCCACTTTCATCTTCATCGTATTCTTCATCAAAAACATTAACAGTTTTACCTGTGATATCATAATCAAATGATTTATCTAGTTCTTGGGCTTCTTCAACAGTTAATATACGTTTACCATTTTCTTTATCAAAATCAAAACCGTGAACAATGGCATTCTCATTTTTACCTAAAACCATTGATTCTCTTTCGATATTATCAGCATCGTAATAGTCATCTGATACTGTTATTACTTTTTGGATTAATTGAACGTTAATTTTATGTGTTTCATCAAACTGTTTAAATACTTTATCTTTTGTTGTAGCGTTGATAAAACCGAAATCATCAATTGATGTTAAACGTCCTTCTTGGTCATAACCGCCTTGAACTAAAAAGTGTTGATTCATATTGTTTGTCATTGTAATTTCTCCTTTAGATTATATTATTTATTAATAAATGCTCTATCTTGCCATTTCTTTTTATATTTTATACCAGATTCATACGATATTACTTCCTGTCGAATAACAGCCTTTTCTAACCATCTTGTTTCTCCATCAATTGTTCTTGGAAACCATAAGAATCTATTAATAGTTCTTCGTTCCCCAAATTGTAATCGTTTATGTTTGGATATGTATCTCATGATATCCCTCCTAAATAAGTTCTCCACAATCATCACACTGGTCATAACCAGTACTTATTAGTTCAGTTGTGTTAGTATGTGGACAATTGTCAGTAAGTCTCTTTTGAGCCTTATAGAACTCTTCTTTAGCAACTTCTAACTCTTTCTCTAATCTCCGCACTCTTCTTTGTTTTACATCAACATCATTTTTCATACCATTTAATGTAATTGACATGATTTCACCCCCTTTCAAGGAATATTATATTAGCTAGCTGTAATTGAAATATTGATTTCTGACACTTTTAATAGCTTAAGAGCCTTAATAATATCATTAATCTCGCTTTGTGCATTCTCAGCAGATAATCCTTCAATATTTAAACTGAAAAGTTTATCATGATTTGACTTAGCAACAGGCGGTGCTTCTTGGATAGCCATTTCATCAACAGCTTTAACAGTTTCTTTTACTACATTATGTACTTCTGCAACTTTCTGCTCAACAATTACTTCTTCTATTGGTTTAGCGACATCTGTAGCTGGAATATTTACTTTTTCTACAAACTTTTCGCCAGTCTTTACATTTTCAAAAGTAGCTTCAACTGCTGAAGGTTTCTTTTCATCTTTAACAAATGCACGCTTTTTATCTGCATCAGTCATCTTTCTCGTAATGACCTTTGAATTCTTATTATCAGTATTCTTTTTACCACGAATTTTTAAACCATGATAAGCAACAGTTGCATAAGGTACACCAGTTTCCTCTGCAATTTGAGTATAGTTTAAATCTGTTTCTCTAATAAGTCTCTTGGCTTCTTCTATATTATATTTACCAAAGTTTTTACCAGCCATATCTTCTTCAAACTCCTCTTCTATAGGTTTTATTATGTTTTCTTCTTTAATGACTTCTGGCTCACCATTGCCATAAATATGTATTTTAAGCTTTTCTTTTATTTTTCCTAAGAGTCTAGAAGCTTGAACTTGACTAACTCCTAATCTTTCTCCTACTTCCCTTTGGGGTAATTCATCTATGTATCGATATCTAAAGCATTCAAATTCTCTTTCAGTTAGTACATCTTTTATAATCATTTGCAATTCTACAAATCCAGTATCTATGAAATCAGAACTTTTATCAACTAAAGTTTCTTGCAATTCCACTTGGTCGTCATCACCATAAGCAAAATCATTTAAAGATGACATACCTTTATATTCTATTGCTAATTTTACATTTTCTACACTAACTTCTAATTCTTTTGCTATGTATTCTGGTTCTTGCCCCTCTAAATCATTCTGAATAATTTGACGCATAATTTCTTTAACTGACCTGCTAACCTTAATACCATCATTATGGTCACGTAAAAACCTTCGTATTTCTCCTTCAATCATAGGAACACCATATGTTGAGAACTTAGTACCGAATTCTGGATTAAACTTTTCATATCCTTTAATAAAACCTATTGTACCAATACTCGTCATATCATCCATACTAAGACTTTTTGCTTCCATAATTGCTTTGTATCTCTTAAGTACATGAAATATTAGATTTTTATTTTTTATGTAATAAGTTTCAAAATCACCTAAAGCTTCATTATGTATTACCATAATCTGACTACCCC
>Ga0256907_1000424_pt1 | contig 12239 bp, 19 predicted proteins | sample MC6MC0745MT_FD_186329 | JGI IMG/M metagenome (GOLD analysis project Ga0256907, IMG submission 186329) | Metatranscriptome of enriched soil aggregate microbial communities from Iowa State University, Ames, United States - MC6-MC0745-MT... | ecosystem: Environmental > Terrestrial > Soil >... | reverse complement strand
GATTGCCTAATGCTGCTTGGATATCCTTTGCCTTATTTGTCAGTTGAGTAAGTGTTTTGCCTTTAGGAATACTACATTGAACTAAGGTGAGCCTGATACCCGCAGTGATTACACTATTTTCTACTCTAGCTTTACCGACTAACCCAACACGTTTTAAGGCTCCTGCAATTTCTGCTACAATGTCCTCGTCTATCTCCACCTGTGGTCTATTGTATTCGGGAAGTAAACTAATTAGACCATCCGTTTTTACTGCTTTTGGTGTGATCGCTTCTACTACTTCAGTTTGTACTTTCTCCTCTATAACATAGTCTCCACCGAATAAGGAAGCTATTTCTTTTCTGCTAAGTATTTGCCCTTCTGTATCCGCAGTTATTAAGCAATCCATATACTCTTCTCTAAAACCTTTAGGCTTTCGTTTATACAAGCGTAGTGCGTTATGGGAGTCATATTGGCTTAGGATGAGTTCTATACGCTTCCTGACATCCTCAGGAGTTTCTGAGATAATGACTACTCGTAACTGGAACTGATATATCTCGTCTATAATCTTCTCTTCTACTTCCTGGATATAGGGTCGAGCCATTTCGAATGACGATATCTTGTTCAGAACCTTCAGCATTTTATCCTGGAACCCTCTAACTAATTTGGAGCCCATCGGGTAATCGTTTCCTTCTAAATAACTGGTGTATCTGTCCACTGCATTTGTTCTCCAATCATCGTACCTCTTTCTGAATAGCCATTGTAGTTCTACAAATTCATCTTCCCCTAAATACATCTCAGATAAAGCATTCATTAAGAAGCCTTTAAAGCCCCCATATAGCGGCAAGAAGTTCGGTTCGACTAAATACCCCTCGTAATAAGACAGACCCTCCATACAGCCAAGCAGGACTGTCTCACTGCATTCTTTTTGTTCCCCTAGTCTTAAGAAAGAAGGGGTGATGAGCGTTGCACCCATCACTCCTGTTCGTAGTCCGATTTGTAGTCCGAATACACAATCACTTTCCTTTTCCATAATCTTCTCAAAAGCACTACCTACATCTTCCACTTTAGAATAATAGTTGGAAAGATTTTTGGCATGTTTTGATTTAGTCCACACGTCTTTTCATCTCCTTCATAATCATGCACGATTGAACTGTAGTGACCGTAGCACTCGTTAGTAACATCGTAAAATTCAAAACCATAATCATTGTTGCCATAGTCATAATAAATTCCTCCTATTTTTTCATAGCTTTCTTGACTAAATTAATTGGGCTTAAAGCAGCCTTCTTGGAGAAAGCAAGGTTCTTCATTACTGTGGAGATTGGATTCTTTTTCTTGTTACCTGTAATCTCATCCATTCCGCCACCGCTATCTAAGTGCTTCGCTATAATTCGTGGTGGGTTCGTCATACGTGCAAACCCTCCGATAACTACTATTAACTTGATAACTGTTCCTGTGAAGTCTACAGGTGTTGGGATACCGAAGATGAACCAACCGATAATTAATAGGAATAAAGAGTGGAAGACCTGCACTAAGGATAAATGTTTCAAATTCGTCCACCATTGGTTAAATAAATGTCTGTATGAATCGAATACCCAGGCTACTAATGCTAATGGAGTGACCACGCCTAGTGTTAATAAATCGAAGAATCGTCTACCGTTTTGCCATAAGAGCGGAATTACTGTACTTATTAGGACGATATCGAAAGCAATGAGGGCTATAACATCGATTGTACTAAAGGAAGAGGAGAGGGCAGCAGCTTTCATTGTGTGCCCACCCAGGCTAGATATCTTTTCAGATAGGAAGTTTAAGAATTGGAAGGCTTTTTGGAATACGTACGGAACAACTGCTGTGAACCCTGCAACCATACTCCAACGTTTTATGATCGTAGAAAATTCCATCGGCTGTGATACAAAAGGCTTTCTTCCGTCCTTAACACCCGATAGCATTCTTTTGATTCCTTCTATAATAGTAAGAACTGCGGCTGCACCTAAAGCTACTGCACTGAATAAGTGGCACATGTTAAAGAACCAATCGTTATCGAATAGCCATAATGGAGTTTTCAGGATCAGGTCGGAGCATAATTGATATATCCATGCCATTAAATCTGCGGATAGTACACCTATTTGCTTTGGTAAGTTCTCAATTAATGTTGTAAATTCTCCGAACCAGTTCACAATCTTTTGTATCGGGTCAGGGATAGCATTCTGTACTTGCCCTGTAAAGAAGTTCGTTACGGTTTGGAACATGCTGCCGCCTTGACCATCGAAGAATGAATTAGTAGTTGCTGCATAAGCACGGTCTGTAAGGGAGCCCAGGAAGAATGTAGAAACGGTTGCTAATGGAATTGCTGCAATCTTCGAATATTTTATAAGGCTAGTTTTAAGAAGTCTAAGTTTGCGAAAAGTAACTTCGCCAGGAAGTAAAGTAGGTAAACACTCGGTACGCTGATTAGAACCTGCACGAGTCCTCTTAGTATGTCTTGGCTCCATGCATCTGCTTCTTGTTTCTTTCTGAACATTCTGTAAATTCCCGCTACAGCTAACATGGTCATTGCTACGACTACCCCGACTGCTACCGCTATTCCCGCTACCACCAATCCGTACTGAAATATCATGCCAGGAGTCAGAGCGGACGATGTAAGGGTTGCTGTTGCTGCAAATGCTTTTGGTGCTGTATTTAGACTTACCCCCAATACGGACATTGATACCTTTAGAAGTTTTTTCAATTTTCGTACTTTCTTTATTCTCTTCCCGTCTACTTCCTGCATCACCTCCTCCACCAGTTTGTTTACCATAAAAACCGACTTATCTTCAGTAACTGTTGTAACCTTCTTAAATGGAATATACTCTACACCTTCGGTAAAATTACGAGCACCTAAGTTAATTTTTGGTTTAATCATTTTTACTTCCTCCTTTATAGTTACTTGCTTATTTTGCGTTTCTTGGGCGACTTGATAAGTTATTCAAACGTTCTCTGTGATCTCCTCTATCTTTTTCACCGCCAGTGATGTCATACTCGTACGTGTGTAACCATTTAAACACTGTGGATACTGCCACCCCACTTACGCACATAACTACGATAGACGCACCAGTTACAAGAATACCCATTTTAAAAACCTCCGTATAATTTATTTTTGTTTGGTAAAACTACTCTCAACGAATCACTATAAAGGAGGAAGCGAAGATGTTTTTAGGCTATGATTACAACAGATATGAAACTCGTTACGAAAAACAAATGGAGTTAATCAATCATTTAGTTCTCCACGAAATTAGGGAGAAGAAAAATATTAACATCGATATGAAGGAGCTTTACAAAATTTTAGAAATTTTACACGATTTTCGAGTGATCGATTAATTCCCTTTCGAACCCTTGATAACACTGGATTTACCCTTAATTCCCCTGGAATCTAGACTCCTAAAATCCTGGGAAAATAGGAGGTGAATAAGCTGTTGTTGGGAATTAAGGAAAAAGGGAATTAGGGAAATTAGAAGTTATCCAGTTTGCTCTCTATCTCCTTATTCGATACCTCTTTCTTCTCAAGTTTGATATTCATTAATGGTTTTGTATTACTTTGTGGTACTTTCTCATACTTTACGCCTGAAGCCTTTGGTTTATAAGGCTTTGTAGGAGTATTACTTTGTGGTACTTTGTCATACATTTTGCCACTCTTCTGTAGTTCCCTATATTTAATACCATCTCTGACTAGTTCTCTAATGACATGTGCAAAACTTGCTTGCTTTAGTAGGGGCTCAACTATTGCCAGGATATCCGCATCCAGTGTTTCCCTAAGATACAGTGACTGTCTCATAAAACCTCCCTCCTACCCTCTGAATGAGTTACCGCCCACACTAATATTAATGCTCTTCTTTGCCTTCTTAGCTAACCGTATACCGTATTTACGAAGTCCTCTTGCATTAGCGAAGCGGTCTAGGAAAATCATGTGGATTCCTCTATCCTTAAATCTTTCCTCTAGATACGGTCGTAATAGCTCTGCTCCTCCACCTGTGAAAATAATGCTTGTTACGAACCCGTATGAGTCGATTAATAGCTTATCGAGCGTATTCAAGATTCTATTTGCATGATTCTCGTACGCCTGGTCGATTAAAGGAGCGATATTGATATTCTTAATTTCCTTCTCCGTCATAATCATTGGTAGCTTACCATCGGGAACCAGGATACCTTTTTCTGTTTCTAAGTACTCACCTACATTTTGGTATGCCTGGAACATTCCGAAGTTATTATGTGTTGTAAGCCCAGGCTGCTCTTCTAATGTGTCTAATGTCAGAATATTTAGAGTTCTAGCTCCGATATCTGCAATTACGTTAAAGCCTTTTGCTAAGTTATGATCTACGATTTCGCCTTCCCCATTTAGCATTACATCGCAAATGCTTCCGAATGGCTGCTTCTTAACTACTACATCTTCTACTGTAATGCATCTAGGAATAAATTCTTTTCCATCGTAGGAGATTTCCAGTTCGTGTGTACCCTGCACGAGCTTTACTAATGCGTCTCTACGCTCTTTTGTATCGTTCTTAATAGGTAAGTTCATCATTAGAGTGTACATGCGTTCTCTGTACCCTCTAGCCATTCTAGCTAGTGCTGTTTTAAAAAGGATGCTGAATCGTTTATCAAGGTGCTTATTTTCCCCGCCTATCCAATCTACATTCGTTCCCATCTTGATTGCGTAATTACCGACTACCCATTTTTGACCATTTATATCTACTGCCAGGTATTCTAACTTACTTCCATTTGAAAACTCATCTTGTGGCTTCTGTTTGAACGGGATCACGAAGGATGGAATTAATAATGGTGTACCTGTGCTGTCGAACTTTAAGTCTCCGAAACCGTCATCTAATGAAGCAACCGATATCCCATCATCTACAGGGGCAATTTTTATTGATTTATTTGTTATCATACTTTTGCACACTCCTTAATTTAGTCTGTAATACTTTGTAACACCTGTAATACTTTGTGTGAGAAAGTGTTACTTTACTAAATGATATGGGTATGTGCGGAGAATGTTGCCAGTACATAAAAAAAAAAGTTCCGATTTTTTATCGAAACTTTGTACATTGTGTCCTTATTTGTGGACATCGGACGATTGAATTAATGCTAACATTTCTGAGAAAGGACGGTAGTATGGCTTATTGTCCGCTATAACCAGGTAACGAGTGTTTTCTGTTTTCCCCTGCTGCTGTCGGAACATGTTGACACGCTCGACAATATTGTCTAACATCTGTAATTCTGTAGGTGTACATATCTGAGATACCTCGTCAATATCCCACACGATATAATTCGATGCTTGTTTTTCGTTCTGTTCCATTATGATCCTCCTAGTTGTTCACTTTCATATTGAAGTTTACCTTTTCTGTCGGTAACTCTTGGACTACACGTATTAGTTGTTCCAATTTTCCAATAACTTCAGCCTTAGGTAAAGCGTTCCCGTTTGCTGTAAGGTCTACAGTCATACTAAACGAAGACTCAGCAGGCTTATTAGTTTCAGCCCACATAACTAACTGTTGTTGTCGAACCTTATTAAACTCTTCAGTTAGTTTCACTACATCTTCTTTTGAAGCGTTGATACGTAAAGGCGAAACTCCGTGACCTATAGTTACATATTTAGGGGGAGAATCTTGACCAGGAACCGTAGTCTGTACAATATGGTCATCCGTAATCTTCTGCTCTGCATTGGCAATACGAGTGACAAAATCAGGTTTATGTTGCCATGCTGCTCCTCCTGGTATTGACCCTTTTACTACACCTACATTCCCTCCTTGAATCATTGCATTAACTGCCTGACGTTCTGACTCTCCTGAAGTCTTAACAACATCGATACGTTGCTTATTTGCATAGTACCAAACTGTGCTGTATGGTACACCTGTCATTTGCTCAATCTCAGGAATAGTATGCGTACCTTCTCTTAACAGTTCAATTACTCGTGCTCGCTCTTCCTTTGTAGTTTTCCTTTGAGGACTATTGCGCTTTTTAGTCACTTCAATCACCTTCTCTTCTTTAATTGGTTCTTCTATAGGCTTAGGCTGCGCTACTGGTTTTACAGGAGCTTCTTGCTTCGTCACCTCCTTCTCAATAGCACGGTACTTTTTTTCAAGTACCTCTAGCTTGTCCATTGGGACTAAGGTAACTTCATTAATATCCTTTAAATTCATATCCGTTTCACGTAATAACTTCGCTGCTCTCTTTCTATCGCCTGTTCTTGACATGGGCTTTCCCTCCTTAGTTAAGTCTTCCTTTAATGTTGCTAATGCTCTTCTCTCTAACCGTGAAACCTGTACCTGAGAAACACCTAGAATTTTAGCTACTTCTGACTGACCTTTATCATGTAAGTAACGAAGCTCTAAGATTTTGCTTTCTCTTTCAGGTAGTGCTTCCATAGCATCTCTAACTTCCAGGTGGTCAAACCAGTTACCATTCACATCACCTGATATAATCTCACCGTACGAAATATCCTCACTTGCATTACCGCCACCGCTAAAGAAAGTTTCATCTGTGCTTTTAACAGCGTGGTTGTATAGGAAATCTAACGATCGGTTAACACGTTTAACAGCTCTCTCGAAAGGTACACCCTCTTGTACAAGGTCAAGTGCCGCTACGATATCCTCAGGTGTGTCTTCTTCCATTTCTGCCTTTAGGATTCTGTACGCAAGTTCCTTGACAATTCTAGGAATCTTGATAATGTTATCATCACGTAGGAACAGACGAATTGCTCCTTGAATGATTGGGACTGCGTATGTAGAGAATTTTACGTCATAACTTAGGTCGAATCTGCGAATACTGTTAATAAGACCAATCATACCAATTTGGTTGATGTCTTCAGGTGTTACATCTCCTCTATGACTGTACTTACCTGCAATTTTTAACACTAGACGTTCGTTTGCAAAGATTAACTTCTCCTCAGCTTCTTGAGACCCTTCTTGCGCTTCCTTAATTAAAGCTCTGATTTCCTCTTGTGATAACTTAAATTTTTTCGCTTCCCGTTTAGTACCTTTTCTCCCCATTGTTTCTCCTCCTCGACATTTTTATGAGTGTATTAATTTATCTGTTTCCATTTCTTCTTTTAACTTTGCTAACGCTGCACGTTCTATCCTTGATATCTGAGCGTTACTAACTCCTAGAATCGGGGCTATGTCCCTGTTGACTAGCTCATGCCAGTACTTTAACGTAATAACCTTTTGTGACCTTTCGTCCAACTTTTTTAATAGCTCTCTCAATTCTATACTCAGCAACCAATTTGTGTTGACATCTCCTTCGATGTCTATAATCATATCCTTTTTGTCACCCTCTAGAAGTTTGTCCATTGATAATAGCGGTTTATGTATAATCGTCAAGGCTGTTTCAATACACTCTATGTCTGTTATACGGAGTTTTGCGGCTATTTCCTCTATCGATTTATGTACGAGGTTTTTTGTGTGTATTTTTCTCATCGCTACGCTTACATCTCGTGGTATCTTAACTGTGTGACTATGATCCCTTAACCAGGTTTGTATTTCCCCATCAACCTTCGTAACTATATAAGTAGAAAACTTTACTTCTTTTGTTGCATCGAAATCCCTTATTGCTTTCATCATAGCAACCATACCCATCTGAATGAAATCCTCTAGATCATAACCTGGGTGAAAATACTTCCTAGCTGAAAAGTTTACTAAACGAACATTCGATTCTACAAGTTTTTCTATAGCTGTTTCGTCCCCTGTTTGCGCTTGTATAACGAGATCGTGTGTCTCAGCATCGGAGAGTACATCATGATTATAATTGTACATGTCCTCATCTCCACTGTGTTTTTCTTGTTAAATACAGTGTATCAAAAGTCTATAACTTTGTCTATAATATTTTTGTTCTTTTTTTAAAAGATATAGAATATATGCAATTACTCGAAAATTATGACTAAGAGGGTAAAAAAAAATAGGCGTTAGGTGCAACGCCTGGTTATTTAGTTCTGTTCCAACGTAAGACCTACTGCTAAGTAATCAGGCTCTGCTACTTCAATTACTTTCCAACCGAATACAGTATCTGCTTTTACGCCCTCGATCACTTTACCTGACTCATCAAAGTACACCATAAGCGCAACTACGTTACTTCCTGCATATAGGCGGTTCGGTGATACCTTGTTCTTCGTGTGGAATGTTTTACCTAGCTCCCAAATTACATTCTTTAACTGCTTTGCATACTGCTTTCTTTCCTCTATTGTTACTTTCATAATTGAACAGCTCCTCTAATTTTATTTGAATAGCTCTTTTACCTTTTTGTCAATGAAAGGGCGAATATAACCCATAAGTGTTAATCGTTTCTTCTGTTTAGTGAAATAGTCCGCACAACCTTGGAATATGTTATACACATGTGCTTCGTATTTCTTATTGTATATACCATCATGTCGTGCCTTCCAAGCTAACAAGCGTAACTGATTGTAGCTTAAGTCATCTAACACAACTGCTCCATTCTTCATACGTCTCCCTGCGATCGCTAGTTCCAGGATTAGTTCATTGGACTTAGTTGTTAATTTCCATTCATCCTCCTGTTGTTCAGCGTAGAGCATTTCTTCGTCAATCGTATGATCTTCGTTTTGATACATATATTCAGCTTCTGATTGATAATGCTCGACCTCGGTATATTCAGCTTCGGTCATATTATATTCTTTCATATTTCCGCCCCCTTGTTGACTTTTGGTTTAAATTTTAAGGGGCGGTTAAGCCCCTCGAATTAGTTAGCTTTTACTACGAATTTCGGAGTACCTGGGTTAGCAATCTTAGTAGCCTTAACAGCTTTTACTACATCAGTGTCAAGTTTAGCTGAAGCAAGTACGCCCTCTAGTTTCTTACCGTTGACACGAACCTCTGTAGCTTGTTTAATAAGGTCTTTGTGCTCACCTAGAGCTAAGATAACATCATTAACTAGGTAGTCAGTGTAAAGTGAAGTTGAGTTCGAAGCTGTTGCATCCTGGAACGTTACACGTTTACCTTCTGTACCTTTGATTTCAGTAATATTGTTGTTATTCATGTATTCTGTGATACTCGGTTTTAACTTTTTCAATTTAGCTTCAAGTTTTGCTTTTTCTGCATGTAATTTAAGGTATTCGTCTACCTCTTTTTGTGCCTTAGGAGAAATATCAGAGGGTTCTTCTTCAACAACTGGTGCTACTTCTTCGAACTTTGTAGGAACTTCCATATTTCCTGTAAGTACAGTTGGTTGTGTTAATGTATCATATCCTGTTGTTACTACACGTAAACCATCTTCTTTAACTGCTGTTGCCTTTACTTCCGTCCAATCATTTTTTAAGAAGCTGCTTCGTACGCTTTCCAAGTTATAAGCTGCTCCCATTGGAATAGTTCCTGATTTTTTCGTTACTGAAATTGCTCCTCGTGAATCCTCTGTTACTGTTGCTTCCTCTTTAGTTACGTTGTGAACGAATTTTAATACCTTAGTCATATTTGTTTCCTCCTTAGTTCCGAATAGTTGTTGGTCAATAGTATCTAACTTTCTTGCAGCCTGCTCCATTGCTCCTACTTCTTTACGTTCTCTCTTAGCCATTATGATCGGCTCCCTTCGATTTGTTTGTTTTTTTAACTTGTCTTCATCTTACCATGTTGTTTTCTATCGGTCAACACTTTTTTATAAAAAAGTTTTAATAAAAGTTATAGAGCATGTTACAGGTTGTTTATGTCTATAACATGCTCTATTGGTTAGAAATTATACCTTTGAACTAAATGTATTAAAATATCCATTTAACAGGACGAGTATTAGAATCGGAATGAAAATGAACCAATATACTCCTGCGTATGTAACACTTGCACCAAAAACGAAATGCATAATCACCCAAGCAAGTGCTGCGGGTACTACTGAACCGATTGCAGATGCTACGATAAGGAAAATTAACACTGCAATTAGGATCAGAATAGCGCTTAATGTGCCATCAGATTTCTTCTTTCTTACTTTCATTCGGTTTCACCTCCTTAGACGACTCTTCAATCTTTGCGTACACTAGAGGTATTGTTAAGAAGAAGCATACCCAGTATATTACTTTAATCGAGATATCGTATTCCAGTATCCATACAAAAATACCGTATGCTAACCCAGTAGTTCCAAGTGTAGCTACAGCTACCATGAACCCAACAATTATGAGTGCCGCTAGTGACTGCATTCTTGACGTTACTTTTTTATTGTTCATTTTGCGCTCTCATCCCCTTCAGCTTCTTAAGCATTTCTACATATGTCATTGCAGGAATGTCCCTAATCATTTTAAAGAAGTAGTTCAGCTCCATATCTTTACAGCCTATGTAATACGGTTCTTCTTTCCTAGTCTCTAGGTCTATACTTGTGAGCTTACGAGCTAGTCCATCTATAAAGTATTCATGAGTTTTTGTTTCTCGAACCTTCATATTATTAAGCCATACATATGTAGCGCCTTCTACTTTGAGTTCCCCTCCTAAGTGTAAATACTCCAACACAAGGGCAACTTTCGTAGGTTCTACCTTAATCATCAGCTTACCTCCTCCGCTTTTAACGTAACAATACGAGAATCCACATTACACGATACGCTGATAACTCTAAGTACTGTGTCCTTTGTCTCTAAAAAGTGCCCTGAATTTGGTACATAAGGGAGCATCTTTTGTAACCGTGTTAGCTCCCCTTCTTCTGTTAGATATTCAATGGCAACTCGTATCATTTTACATCCTCTAAAGAATTAAGTAAATCAGTAATCCACTTATTTCCTTCCTCAACTGCTTTTATAGCATTTTCTTTGCTTTCTTCGTAAGTTTTTAAATCTCTCTCAGCCCAGGTAATACGTTCGTTTCTCCATACTTCGTGATGGATCATTTGACTAAGTTCTTTTGATAACTCTTCAATATACTTAACTTGTCGAGTGATTGATGTTTTCTCATCTTCAATACGTGTTTTTAAAATATCTACAGCAGACTCTTTAAGGTTAGCATGAGCTTCAGGAGCTTCCCAGGACTTCACTTGAGCTAGGATAGCTTCATAACGCTTCAATAACTCACTATTTACTTCCTCTTGCTTCGCTAGTTCCTTTCGTTGTAGAGCGTATTGGTAATCTTGTTCAATCTGCTGCTCCACTTCCTCTATAGACATGTTCGTGTAATACTCGATTCTTTTCTTTGCGTCTTCAATACTTTTGTCATAAGAAGCTAAATCGAGAACCTTTAAGCGAATAGGTGCATCGATAGGCTCATCACGCATATGAATTAGCGCCCCACGGTATTTCGCACAGCGTAGGATATAGTCCTTTGCTGATAAATTCGAACCATCTTCAATGAATCCTGTTAATGCTGACATTATTTCTCCTCCTTCGGTACTTCGATATGTACTTGAATGCTGTCGATAGGTTGTGATGAGTTAATAACCATGTATACGTGAGCAGTTCCGTCTTCAATTTTAAATGACGTTGTAATTTTACTTTCAGGTGCCAATTCAAGCTTCATTTGTTGGTCTTCCTTAGACTTCTTACTGTTACGGGTAATCCCTGGTTTATGTCGTCTAGGAAGCCCCAATTGAGCTACTAGCTTGTATACAGCGTGCTTATTTAGATCGTACTTTTTATACAGCTTTGCAAGGTGCATGTTTGCTTTGTAATCTTCAGCGAACTCTTCTTTCTCAGTCGTAGACATTGTAAGTAAACGATCATTAGATTTAGAGCTACGTAGACGATTACGTAATGGAATACCTTTACGGTTAAGAATGTCGTATAACTGCGATGTAGAAATGTTATGCTTATCTAGAATATCCTGCTGCTTAATTGATTTGTCTTGATACTCTGCTGCAACTAGCTCATCCGTATCCTGTAATTCTATAGTAGGTTTGAATACATCATCAACATTAAATTTTGGTGTTTGTTCTTTCATTTGTCATCTTCCCCTTTTGTTTAGCTCGGAATCTTCTCTGAGCTTCCCTATTTTTTTCTTTCCCGTTTTCCGTATTGAAATACCTCTTCTGAAATGCAGCTACCTTATCTCGATTTTGGCTATTCCAGTTATTCTGATAGTCCCTGTAGTGTTTCTTCTCCTCTTCAGTACGGGACTCTCTGCGTTTCTTCATACGAATAGCTGATTTTTTATTTGAGCACTCTCTGCATTGGGTTTTTATATAATAATCATTTGTTCTCTTACGATACCTGCCGATAGGAAACTCAGATAAATCTTTTTCCTGGTTGCAGCAGGTACAAACTTTAGCATTGTCCACTGTAAACCTCCTCTCTTCGGCTTGTAACAACTTCTGTAACCAAAGAATAT
>Ga0256907_1000414_pt1 | contig 12388 bp, 10 predicted proteins | sample MC6MC0745MT_FD_186329 | JGI IMG/M metagenome (GOLD analysis project Ga0256907, IMG submission 186329) | Metatranscriptome of enriched soil aggregate microbial communities from Iowa State University, Ames, United States - MC6-MC0745-MT... | ecosystem: Environmental > Terrestrial > Soil >... | reverse complement strand
TTTTTATTGATTTTTATTGACTGTTCTTTACGATCGTATAGGTATTTGTTTCGGAATTAAACTTGAGTTCCAGATCATTTGCAAGGCAGATGGTCTGTAGAATTTGCGCAACATCATTTTCGTGTGTATAGGTACCATATAATGATAATCCAGAGACTTCATCTGCAGTAAAGACAATGGTTGTCTGGTAGAACGACGCAATGGCGGGCAACACTTCCGTGAGGGGTCTGTGGTGAAATACCAATGCGATCGGAACCGCCATTTCCACTGGTTTTTCAGCTGCCGAAAGCTGTTCTTTTTTCAGGTCTACAGGCCTTTCCTTCCAGGTTTGCCCTGGCGTCAAATATGCGAGCAGCCTTTCTTTCCCATCTTTGCCACGTTCTTTAATGGAAACTCTTCCTGTGATCAGGCGCACCCTGGGTTTGGCATTTTTCGTATCCTGTGTAACCCAGAATGAGGTTCCCAATGCCGTCGTCAGAATATTGCTTGCCAGAACGGTAAATGGGCGGGTTTTATCATGCGCCACTTCAAAAAAAGCCTTTCCCTGCAATTGAATCGCACGCTGCTCCTTTGGGAAAGGTTGCGGCCAGCTCATTGTAGAATTTGCTAAAAGACGCACTTTACTACCATCTTCCAATAAAATCATACTATCCTGCACTACCGTACATGTCTTCTTTATGGACTTAGGCAAACTTTTCGCGACACTAACGGAGCGCTTTTGTTCTGATTCTCCAGTGGAGTTCCCTTCCAGCAGAAACCATGAAAACGAAAAACAAAAAAGAACAAACGCCGCAATTTTACACAGAAACAGCCAAGAGGGATGCTGAATTTTCCCAGTCGTCTCAGTGGATAATAGGCGTGCATCAATCTTTTCTTTCATCTGACGACTTGCCCCTTCCAGCTCAAAGTTATCCCCTTTAGTCACATCAAGCTCCTGCAGCCATTTTGTTAAATGCTCACGCTCGAGATCGGTTAGCTGTCCTGATGAATACTTCTGAATTAATTTTTCCAGTTCTCTTTTTCTTTCTTGCATACATCCTATAGTTGCTACAATAGGCCGATCGTACCATCCCAAACGTATTAAGTTTATGTAAAGTTTATTTTAAAAAAACAGGTACATTTTACACGAACTTTTTTCTCCAAAAAAGATGTACTATTTTTGCTAAAAGAAGAGTAGAAAAGATAATGACAAAAAAACCGTTGGATTCAGCTGCCGCTGTTGCATGTGCTGGCGCACAAGATTCAAGGCTTTACTCAATTGGTTTTTTACGGTCTGAAGCGAAATGCCCAATTGTTCCGCAATCTCGTGGTTACTGAGGCTACGTTGATATTTCAGGTTAAAAACGATCCGCATCCGGTCGGGCATCTCCACCACAGACTGTTCGATCGCAACCAATACATCTGTATAGTTTTCTTCATAGCCATCAATCGGAAAAGCATCGTGTAAACCATCCTGTATCATTAAGCTATATTGCTCAATATGTTTCTCCTGTACACCTTTCTTTCTGAAATACTGGAAAAGCTTATGGTATAGGGCTGAAACAAGATAGGCTCGCAATGTGCTATGGATATCGATCATGTACCGTCTTTGCCAGAGGTCCACAAAGAGATCCTGAACAAGATCCATGGCCAGATCCACATCGTCCAGCTTCCTCACTGCAATTTGGAGGAGAGCGCTCCAATGATGCGCATAAATCTCATCAAAAGCACTGTAATCTGCATCTTTTAGACGTTGTAACAGTACGGCGTCTATGGTTTTCACAAGCATACTTTTTAGATCCAATAATTCTTCGTCTGCCGTAAAGATCAGGGTTTAATACAAATACAGCATTAAGGCCAGGTAAAGAATATATTAACAACATAACCCAGCAAAGCCCTATCAGACCGACTTGCCGCTGTTTTCCAGCAGCGCATTAACGCACCATAGGTAAGGTGCCTGTCCATGATAATCACCCGTATGGCGGGGATGGTCATAATAATACTGCTTATCGTTCTTTTTATTGGTGCCCACACAGACCTCCGACACTGCAGCCTGACCGCAAAGGGAGATTGCCGAACATATTTAAGTCCACATGATTTATAATTGGGAGCAGCTGCTTCTCGCTTGAGGTTAATTTGGAAAAGCGATCTTTCATCGCCTGCATCATCTCCATGTTTCCCCTCGATAAAACAATGGGCAATGTTATGACCTAGGGCCTTCGGGTCTGCATCGGCAGGAAAGCTGATCAGCTCCGATTGCGCAACTAAAAAATAACAGCTAGTAGGATACTGTTTCAGTAAATTGAAACTGCATCCTACTAAGTTAATGTGGAAAGCTAATAACTGACTACCTTCGCATTTGTCTGGAAATTATCCAAGGAGAACATTGTCTTTTTATAATAGCTGACAAAAGAAATACTTCCTTTGGGCTGGATGTCAGTGGGAAACTCCACAGCGAAATCCAATGGCGCCAAGAAAATTGAATCCCGCTTATTGTCTGATCTATCAAAATATACCCGCGTCCCCTGTAATGGGGAGAAACCGCTACCTACGGTCTCGACGAAAAATATAGCCTGTTTTCGGCCACCCGGCGAAGTTGTAAAATTGTTGAATACCCTATTGAGGCTCAAGACCGTCGCGCCGTAACGTTCACCCTCCACGGATGTCGTTGCTGTCATCGCCTTCGAACTGTCTCCTTCTGCACTAAAGCCACGGGCACTGACCGTGTAACGCGTTTCCTTCAGTTGGTCCAGAAAGATATTTTTTTCTTTTCCGATCTCTGAAGCTGCAATATTATAATACAATGTGTCCCGCAGGGCATTTAAGTCGTTGGTTACCACCAAGCGTACCCGCTTTATCTTTGGATCGGTGCTCAAACGCATATGCACCTGAGCTCTCCCGTTGCCGGGATATATTGCCAATGAATCCAATGCTCCGGGATAGTAGCGCTCAGCATTCTCCAAATAGGCCTTATAATAGTGATCTTCCTTCTTACAGGCTGCCAGTCCAACTATAAGCGCACATATATATATTATTTTTCTTTTCATAATTTTCACTCATTACTATTAAACAATCATCTGCTAACGCTGTCCCCAGAGGGTGATCTCGGACATGATAATAGCAGAAGGATTTTTGTCTGAAGCTTCAATACCATTCCATGTACTCAATACCTTGATACGGATATAGCGGTTCTTATAACGTGGGTCTGTAGGGTTTACATCCGGAAAATCCCATTCTTCACCTTGTTTTACATAATTTTTGTCATCCGTTGTGGCAGCCTGTCCAAAGGGTAACCCTGAGGGTCTTACACTTTCAAACGTTCCCAATAAAAACCATTTGTCAAAGCTTGGGTCATTCATATCTGGATTGTTAGATCCCCATACCTGGAATTTTTTCACATGGGTGGTCGTATACGATCCATTTAAATCAGACATCCGTGGCCAGGTTTTGATACGGCTTAGGATAGACTGTGCGCCAAGATCAATTGAGAAAGAAAAAGGAATTGGTGTCGATGCAAACCAGGCCTCATCTCCATGTGATGTCATCTTGTTATCCCATAATGTCTTATATTTCAAACTACGCCCGCCGTAAGTTCCATTAAACGTATCCCAATCCCCACCAATGGCGCCTACAGCAATCTGGGTCAGCTGCCAGGTATCTTTGGGAATCAATATTTCTTCCAGTGGAGCCAGTTCCTTTGCAATGGTATCTGAATTATTGCGCCATTTATCCTGAATAAATACCCCAAAGGTGCTCATACCTTCGCTTATGCCGCGTACACGTAAGGTCTGCGTTTCTAGGCTCGTATAGGCTGTATCAATATTTTTCCAGTTGTTTTCCGCATCCTTTTTCATGACAATGACAACCAGCGGTTGTTTCTCCTTATTGTCAATGTAAATATTGACTCCGCCATAGGTGGAATTAAATTTTGAATCACTTTTCAGGCTCTCTGAGATCAGTCGATTGTAAGGAGTAGCAACGTCGACTGTGACGACGATCGGCTTGGACGCGACCTCGCCAACACTTACAGAATAAAGTTCGACATCATATCTGCCCGCAACAGAAAATCCTTCTACCCGAAGAGAATCCTTGTACTGGGTAGATTTAGTCTCTACACGACTGCCGTTGTTCAATACATAGACTGCTTTTACATAGCGGAAATCCTTGTCCGTAGGAAGGTCATATTTGATTACAGCAGCACCGGGCAATGCATAGGTGCGCACATTTGTCACCTGCCCCGCTACTGCGCCCTCTTTGATCGGCTGTATCCCCACATCCTCCTTACATCCCTGAAAAAGAGCAATAGATAGCCCCACAAAGATCAAGAGCCTAAGTAATCCTTTTGTGTTATATACTAAGTTCATATTGATTATTTTAAAAACTACCATCCATAATTTTGAACCATTTTGGGATTTCTACGCAACTCTGCGCGGCTGATCGGCCAAAAATAATCCCGCTCTGTAAAACTCGGGGAATAGAATACCATCTGTCTGTAGTAAAGATTGGGGTTTTGCTGATTCACATCATTGCCCACGACCTCCTTGCTCAATTCCTCAGTCCCATCTTTCCAACGACGTAGATCCCAAAAGCGTTTACCTTCAAATGCAAGTTCGATCGTCCGCTCATCCTTTATGATTTTCCGCAAACCATCCTTTGTCGCGGGGCGGCTTGGGTAGATTGAGTACTCCAGCCAAGCTGCTTCTACCCCTTTTAGCCCTGCTCTGGCACGTACTTTATCAATATAGGATACCGCTTCCGCCGTGGGGCCGTTCACTTCGTTAAGTGCTTCGGCATAAAGCAGGTAAAGGTCTGCTAAGCGGATCACTGGAGCAATGAAGGATACAATACTCATTGAATTGGAAGCCCCAAAGGTATTTTCATAGTTCACATACTTTTTAACACCGTATCCCGTGACGTTATAGTAAGTACCATTGTTTATCCCCACATTTCCCCCTAGTCGATAAAAGGTACTGAAGGCACCTGCTTCTGTCGCATTGCTACGCATAAAATAACGTCCGCCATCGAAAGAGATATTGCCATAGAAACGTGGCTCGCGGTCCAAGTGTAGACGAATAGTCTGGTTGTTGAGTGCCACATCATATTGGTATTTGGGATCGGTCACATTGACTACCTCAAAACGCTGGCTATAAGGATAACTTTTGTCCTCATCTATGGGCACTCCATTGGCGCTATAGTATTTAGCGATCATATTCTGGCTAGCCGAGAGAAAGGAGCGAATACTTGCATTCGACTGTGTATTGGCATCCCATCCGCGTGGCATATAGGATAACTGAACTTCATTGCTGATAAGATTATTGGAGTAAAACCAGAGTCCTTCGGTATTATCTTTATTCTGGCTAAAAGCCAATCTCGAGCTCAGCTGTGCGATAGCCTCAGGGCGGGTAATATTAACTCCGGGAGGCGCTTGCCAGACAAATAGCGACTTCCCTCCTTGCTCAGCAGCTTCAATAGCTTCCCGGCAGGCATTTGCTGCACTGATCCATTTCTCAGCCGAATAAGTGGTATTAAAGAGCTGCTTCCCGTTCTGATTTTTGATCGTAGCCACCAACGATTGGTTACCATTGAACAGCGGGCTTGCAGCGTACACCAGTACTTCCGCTTTGATTGCCTTAGCAGCTATTCGGTTCACGCGTCCCATTTCGGCATTCACATCAACCACATTGGGGTCAAGGAACTCCATGGCACCATCAATCGTTTTGATAATATAGGTAAACACATCATCGACTGGCTGCCGCTCAACCGCATAGTTTTCCAAATCCGACCCTACCGGGATAAATTTGTCCATGATAGGAATAGGTCCATAACGTTTCAACAATTCATAATGGTAAAAAGCTTTGAGAAATGTTGCCTCAGCTTTCCATTTATCACGTTCTTCGATAGGCATATCCGGTACTTGACCGATACTATCTATAAAGATATTGCAATCCGAGATACCACGCCAGAGACTGGATGTACCATCCCATTCGTTCAGCAAGGGGCTATCCGCATTCTGTGCGCCACGGAGAATGTTTTTACCGGCCGACGCAATCTGTTCATTTGTCCATATCTCTCCTGCACCCATGATTGCGGGGTTAGCATTGTAACCACTAAAATTGGGCATGGCATTATAACATGTAGCCAGATAGCGTTCGGCCATTACCCTACTTGCAAAAGCATGTTCGAGTATCGGCACATTATCCGGTACAACATCCACATATTTGCTGCAGGATGCGCTGGCAATGACCAATAACACACCAATTAAATATTTTGTAATTTCTCTTTTCATAATTAAAAGCTTGCATTAATACCAAGGTTAAACACCCGTTGTAGCGGATAGCCCAATCCGTTACCACCGAGCTCAGGATCCCACATTTTGAAACTACTGAATTTCAGTAAGTTGGTTGCGCTAGCGTAGACTCTAAACCGCTGAAATTTATAGCGTTTGGCCACTTCCGGATTTAATTCAAATCCCAGTTCGACCTGTTTGAGACGAAAGACATTACCATTGCGCATCCAAAATGTGCTTGTCTGCGTGTTATTCGCCATCGGCGTACTACTCAATCGTGGCCATAGGGCATATGGATTTTGGTCACCTTCCGACCAATAGCTGTCTGCCCAGACCTGTAGCACAGCATTCGGCGCCGTTACACTGCCAAATGGAGCAGATCCGGTATAAGTCGGATTGATAAACAGGGAGGTCTGCGCCATGCCTGCAAAAAAGAAAGAAAAATCAAGTCGTTTATAGCCAGTACTCAAGCCAAAACCATAATTGATCTCGGGTGTTGTCGGCAAACCAATAGGCACCATATCATTGGAATTAATGACGCCATCTTTATTGATATCCAAATATTTTATGTCCCCGCCGAGTACCTGCTCAGAAAAAGTTTGTGCAGGACTGTTACGTACCTCATCATCATCAATAAACAACCTTTCGGCAACATATCCTCTTTGCTGTGTGGCACTTAGACCAATTCTACTTAAGTAAGGGTATTCGTATTGTGGTTCTTCGTAATTGACATATTTACCGGTCGCGTAAGTAAAAGTACCCCGGGCCTGAAACCATAGGTCGGAGTTTACAGATTTTGAATAGTTCATTTCGGCATCAACACCCCGTGAACTATACTTGCCAACATTGGCCAGGATATTCGCCGAATAACCTGCTGTAGATGGAATGGAAGCTCTCGTCTGCACGATATTCGAGCGTTTTTGATTGAAATAGTCAACGGTCAATTTAAATGAGCTTTTAAAAAGTCCCAGCTCAAGACCAAGATTGGACTGTCTGGAAATCTCCCATGTGATGTCGTTGTTCTGGTATTGTCTGATATCGATACCATTGATCGTTCGGCGGGTTTCGCCGGGCATCCCCCATGTATAGGACTGATTTCCCGAATTGAGCTCTACATCCGAAAGATAAAAGAAGCGGGAACTTGTCGCAGAAATCACATCATTCCCCACCAGACCGTGTGTAGCCCTCAATTTAAGGAGTGAAACAACATCCCTATAGGGTTCCATAAAGCTTTCATTCTGTACGTTCCAGGCAAGGCCCGCTGATGGGAAAAATCCCCAGCGATGTTTGTCTGCGAAGCGTTCCGAGCCGTTATATCCAAAGTTAAATTCTGCGGAATACCGTTTATCGAACGAATAAGTAAACCGACCCGAATAGGAAACATTGCGGTAAGGCAATGTATTCAGTAAAGACGGGGTACGGGTATCAGGCTCTACACGGTCCTGGATTGCTGTTAAAAACATTCCACTAAGCGCGTGTTTGCCAAATGTACGGTCATAAAGGATCTGGTTTTCCAAGCGAAAGATAGCAGCGTTGGTGCGATCTGCGGGACTATAATCCAGATATTCTGTTCCCTGCTCGGGATTGAGTGGGTTATAATAGGGCGAATTACTCGCATCATACCCCATAAACTCATAATAGAAGGGTTTGTACTGTCTATTTTCGGCGAAATAAGAATTACGCGTCACGTTGAGCATGCCACGATAACGAAGTCCCTCAGTCAGGAAATCCAACTTTTGGTTCAATTCGACAGAAAGCACAATATTGCTGCGTTTGTAGTTTTGATACCCCTTTACCACCTCCGCATAAGAGTTTAAGTAACGTCCATCCTCTGCATTTCCAAACATGGGGTGCCGGATATAGGATTGTTCCACTCCCGGTCTGTATACCGGTTGAAAAAGAACTGGGTTTGAACGCAGGGCATACCTGAATGCATCAGCTCCCCCCACAATCGGACCACTGTAATCCTGAAGATTGGCTAATGCTCTTACCGCAAGTGTGGTTGACTTGGTCACATTGATATTGATGTTGCTCCGAAGGTTATACACCTTGAAATCAACATTGTTATTGAAATTATTCAGGGGATCCACTTTGATCAAGCCAAAGTCCCTGGTCATATTTCCACTGATATTATATTGCGCAATCTGACTTCCTCCTGTAATAGTCAGGTTATAGTTCTGGGTATTGGTTTTTTCTTTGATCAACATACCGAGCCAATCTACAGCCGGATAGGCATAGGGATCATCTCCAATTTCTGTTCGGGCAATTTTTTCCGGAGAATATAAGTTGCGACGTTCTGTCAGCGGGTCGCGGGTCATATAGGCCTCATTCTGCATTTTCATCCAGGTGACCGGATTTGCGATCTTCACCTTTTCTGTTGGCGCCGACAGGCGTTGATCCACGCGAAAATTAAGACGCGCAGGGCCCTCTTTCCCCATTTTGGTCGTTACGAGCAATACACCATTCGCTCCTCTAGAACCGTATACTGCCGCCGCTGCGGCATCCTTCAGCACCGAAAAGCTTTCAATATCATCCACAGGGATCCGGGCCAGATCATTCGCGGTAACCTCCATATTATCAACCAAGATCAGCGGCGAATTATTGACACCGAAGCTTCCGACACCGCGGATAAAGAAGTCAGCATTGTCGAGTCCTGGTTCACCACTGCGTTGGAAGGAAATCATCCCCGCAACCCTCCCCTGTAAGGCCGTGGTAAGATTGCTACTTCCGGTACGCAATTCCTTTGGAGATACCGTAGTAACTGCACCGACCACACTCTCCCGCAAGGTTTTTTGACCAAATGCAGTCACCACAACTTCATCTACATAAGCCGAAGACTGCTCTAGAATAATGTCGATTTTAGTCCGTCCAGCGATTGGAGCCTCTTCCGTACGATAACCCACCATTTTGAATACCAGCACCTCCGTGGCAGGTACCTTGAGAATGTAATTACCGTTGAGGTCAGTGGTAGTTCCTACACTAGGCTTGCTTTTGAGGTAGATGGATACACCGGGCAATATGGTACCGAGGGAGTCCTTGACCGTACCTGTGACTTGCACTTCACGCTGGATCGTGCTGCTTACCGTGCCCGGTGAGGGGTTCTTTTTCGTAGGCTTCGGTACGATGACAACCGTCCCTTCGTACATTTGATAATCTAAAGGCTGGTTTTGCAATAATTGTTTTAAAGCAAGTTCCAACGGCACTTTTGTCAAATTGATATTGACACTGGAAGCTTTCCTTAAGGTAGCTTCTTTATAAATAAAGCGAAAACCTGTCTGCGCTTTAATTGCTCCCAAGGCATTTTCCATCGTTGAATTGTTCAATTTAAGGCTAACTTTCTGGGCCAGACCTTTTGAAGCTGCACTCAACGTCCCCATAATTACGAGAAATACAGTAAGTTTCATGGTTAGTAGTGTTTTGAACAGCATATGGCTACGCCATCTGACAAATAGATTTTGCCATATATACTTAAATTCCATACATTTGATTAGATAAGGTTTTACTTGTAATTGTGTTAGTACTATAGTTCGTTTAGAACCTTATATGCTGACTGGGGGTATTCCCGTACCTCCAGTTTTTTAAGATTCTTTATTATGTTGCTTGTTGATTATTTTATCATTGACCTCCTTTTTATTTTATCACTAGTGTTCTATTGTTGATCTTGATATCCAGACCGGTTACCCCTTTCAGTACCGCACATACCGCCTGGATAGATTCGGTTCGTTTGATTCCCCCTTTATATTTTTCTTCACTGACCGCATGTTTATATTCGACATCAATATCATACCAACGGGCAACCTCGTTCATGATACTCTTGAGGTCTTTTCCGCCAAAATAAAAATATCCTTCCTTCCAGGCGAGAGCTTCCTCTGGATCCGCTTTTACCACAGTGATCTGTCTATTGTTGATCAATGTTGCGTTTCCTTGACCTATCAATACCGATTCGTCCGCCACACTTACTTTTATCTTCCCTTCGGTCAGTATGGTCTTGATCTGACCTTGTTTGAGGTGCGTATTGATATTAAAAGCTGTACCCACGGCCTCAACAGTAGATTCACCCACTTCTACGCGAAATGGTCTCGAAGGATCCTTTGCGACCTCAAAAAAAGCTTCACCCTTAATCGCTACGCGTCGTTCACTGCCCGTAAATACAGAGGGATATTCTATTTCAGAATCGGCGTTTAACCAGACAACTGTTCCATCATTCAACTGAATACGATAGGTTCCGCCAACAGGTACATTGAGTTTATGGATGTGCACCTCGTCTTTGTCTGTCGCAGCATAGTCCAATTGATTATCCGCTATTTTCATCAGATTTCCACCTTCGCGGATTGTCGTACTATCATTCCCGCCCAAGTGTATCGTCTCGCCATTTGACAAGGTCAACACGGCCTGCTGTTTTCCCGGAAGTACATTTTTATTTATTTGAGCAACTAGGGGTGCATTTTCAACTCCGGAAAAATACGAGACCGCCCAGACTCCAAGACAGAGGGCAGTCACAATAGAAGCTGCCACCAACCATCGTCTTTTCTTTTGCTGTTTACGATATAATTGGGCCTTGCCCAAGGTAGATTCCCACTTGAACTGAATATCATTGTTCATATGCGCATTCAGCAGTTTGCGAATTTCGTCCTGTTTGACCTCCTTATTCTCCAACCAGATCTTTATCCGTGGATATAATGCCTGAAATTGCTGCAACTCCAACAGTTCCTCAGCGGTGATAGTTTCACTGAGGTGCCGTTCTATTAATTGAGCTATCCTTAAATAATTTGATTCCATAATTTAAATATATGAGGTCATGTATCCGTTATAGGCACAGGAAAAAGACGCCATCTATTAACAAGACGCGCGAGCAGGAAGAAAGGATGACAAGAAAATTAAAAAAAATTAAAAGAATAGGATTTTGATGGAACGCAACACCGGAAACAATACTTTTTTAATTGTTGCCATAGCCCTGCGTTTTTGGGTTTTGACCGTATTGATCGAAATTCCGTAGCTTTCAGCGACCTCCAGATTAGATTTCTCTTCTATGTAAGCCATTTTAAAAATATTCTGACTGGCTTCGGGTAGATTACGGATGGAAGCATAGAGCTGGTTAATGGCTTCGGCATAAATGATATTTTCCAATAGATCTTCATCGGATATTTCAGTAGCTGGATTGACCTGACGATAATTGTGGATTACCTTTACTTTTCGGAGATGACTTAGCGAAGCATTCTTGACCATCGCATAAATATAGGATTTGGCAGCTTGGGTATCTTTTGGAAGGACAGTATCGTTGTCCAGCAATTTAACAAACACATCCTGTACAATATCCTCCCCAGTCTCCCTACACCCAACCAAACGGCACGAAAGTTCTACGAGCCCGTAATAATTCTGCTCAAATAGTGCTTTTATATTATTTTCCATTAGGTTCGACGGCATGAAACTGAACTGGTTAAAATCGATTACTTTCGGTGGTTAATATAGTAATTTAAAACTATATTCATACTATTTTAACAGGAAAGGCTTCGCAATTTTTCAGTCTGTAATACGAATAGAATTGATCCCTGTAAAACAGTAAGCAAGGATCAATTCATTTCCAGGGTCAAATATTGTCGATCATCATACCGGTTGGCTCGGCGATCTGCCGGGGATCCCGATCATCCATGCTGGCAAGCAAAAAAGCGACAAATTCATGCGGGCGCTATGAAATGTTGGGCGCCCCTAAATCAAAGCTCGCTTTATGCGCTTTCAGTCGCCGATAAAAATGCCGCGTTAAATCCTCTAATTGCAATAAGATTAAGAATAGCGGCCTCATCACGTTTTAAGGTGCGCACCGTTATCGTACATAGTTTATCCTGCAAGTCTGCCGAAATATATTTCAGATCAGCAATATGCCGACTGAGATAAGTTATTAGATCAGCACGTTTGGCCAGCACCTGGGCCGAAACAGCGAAGGTAAGTAAGTAATATTTCATTTTTTTCATGTCATTTTTTTTGTCCATGACGAAATCCATACCTCCACACTGATTTTCCCGATCAGCTTAGGCGATATGCCCGTTATTTAGCGTAACAAATATAAAAATTTTTGACCATAATACAACAATAGTCAAAAGTAAAGAATAAAAAAATACTGTGTCC
>Ga0256907_1000406_pt1 | contig 12542 bp, 7 predicted proteins | sample MC6MC0745MT_FD_186329 | JGI IMG/M metagenome (GOLD analysis project Ga0256907, IMG submission 186329) | Metatranscriptome of enriched soil aggregate microbial communities from Iowa State University, Ames, United States - MC6-MC0745-MT... | ecosystem: Environmental > Terrestrial > Soil >... | reverse complement strand
GAGTAAATTATTTATTGCAGGTGAGGTTTTCCATGGTGCTGGAAGTCTTGAAGAGCTGAAAAATATCAAAGGTCAAAAAGCTGTAATCGTAACCGGTGGCAGCTCGATGAAAAAAAGTGGTACTTTGGATAGAGCCATTTCATTTCTTGCAGAAGCAGGGGTAGAAGTAAGTGTTTTCGAGGGCGTTGAAGAAGATCCTTCTTCAACAACTTGTTTAAAGGGAGCAGCGCAGATTCAAGCATTTAAACCCGACTGGATTATCGGATTGGGAGGCTGTTCTGCTATTGATGCCGCTAAGATCATGTGGGTTTTTTACGAATATCCTGATATTGATTTTGATAGTATTATAAAACCTTTTACAGTTCCGGTTTTAAGAAATAAGGCCAAATTCATAGCGATTCCCTCAACAAGCGGTACAGGAACAGAAACAACAGGCCTTGCTGTGATTACAGATCGTGAGAAAGGTGTCAAATATCCGGTTGTTTCTTACGAACTTACACCAGATATTGCTATTGTTGACGGAGAAATCTGCGCGTCTATGCCTGCCCATGTGACAGCAAATACAGGTCTTGATGTATTGACCCACTGTGTTGAAGCTTATGTTTCCAACATTGAAAACAATTATGCTGATGCATTATCAAAAGGCGGTTTAGCGCTTGTATTTGACAATCTTAGCGAAGTTGTCGTTCATCCGGATAACATTACAGCACGTCAAAATATGCATGATGCCTCATTTATGGCCGGTTTGGCTTTCAATAACGCTTGGTTAGGTATTGTACACTCGCTATCACATCAGGTAGGAGCATTATATGGAATACCTCATGGAGCTTCCAATGCGATTTTTCTGCCCAATGTAATCCGCTATAATGCCCAAGTAACTACACGTTATCCAGATTTAGCGAAAATAGTAGGTGAAGAGACAGCAGAAGGATTAGCACAAGCTATTGAACGTTTACGCTCTGAAGTGAATAACAAAGCTTCTATCAAAGATTTTGGTATTTCAAAAGAACTTTGGGAGAAAAATTTGGATTTTATTGCTCAAAATGCACTGGTAGATCCATGTACAGGATTCAATCCTCGTGTTCCTTCTTTAGAAGAATTGAAGGCAATTTATAATGCTTGTTACGAGGGAGTTGTGTTTTTGGAAGAAGTTGTAAATGCTTAATACGATCAGCATTCTTTACAATAGTTTTGCATACAGGCAGAACCATTGTAAAGAATTTAAAAAACAGGGAGTTTATATGATTCCCTGTTTATTTTATTAAACGCAGAAGAGATGGAATTTAAGAAGCAGTTTGTAATACGAGTTCATGAAATCGTAGTCACTTCATAAAGAGCATTTTTAAACTCACTGGGAGTTTGGTTTTTAATCGTCTTAAAGACTCTATTGAAATTTGATAAGCTATTGAAACCACAATCGTAAGCAACTCTATGTATTGAAAGTTGATTTTCTACAATTAATTTGCATGCCTGCATGATGCGTACTTCATTGACAAATTGCACAAATGTTTTTTGAGTTTGAGTTTTGAAATAACGACAGAAAGCATTTTTGCTTAAATTCATTGCTAGAGCGATTTCCTCTAAACTGATTTCTCTCGAATAATTGGTCAGTACATATTGAACTATCTTATCAATTTTTAGAGCGTTGTTAGGAAAGTGAATATTTGAGTAGTCAATGTGACATAAAACATTTTTGTCCGATGCATCTTGTAGTTTTTCGATGATTTGCAGAAATATAATTATTCTTTTCAATCCTTGAGCATCCAGAAGCTTGTACAATAATTTTTTGATCTGCTCTTTGCATTTTCCATCATAGCGTATCCCCCTTTTAGATAGAAGCAAAAATGCCTGTAATTTCTCAGTATCATGAAATGATGATAAGATTTCCACTAAACGGTCCGGATCAAAAAACAAGGCAATAGAATGAGCATGATGTTCCTTGTCCGATTCAAGAACATCAGTATACCATACATGAGGGAGCTCCGTCCCAGTTAAGGTGAGGTCTTCTCTTATAAAATAATCGAAATGATACCAATTAAACGTTTACCTTGGCTCTGCACAATATAAGTCAATTGACATTCTTTATGAAAATGATAATCGGTAGAGAATGCTTGCTGCTGTGTTACCCGTACTGCAAACAAATCTTCCCCCACCGTTTCCATTACTTTTGCAAAAATTGGTTTCATAACAAGGTTGTATGTTTTTTCAATATAAAAAATAAGAAATCATTACAGCGAAGTTTTTATTGTAACCCACAAGATCGAACAGTTAAAGTTTTCGTAATGTGAATGAGTAAGATACGCGAGACCAAGCATAACGATATTACTACATTTATGTAAGAATTCTCTTATGTGAAAATCATCAAAAAAAATTATCCTTACTACTGCTAATTTGATTTATTCTAATGTTTTTTTGCAATGCACTATAGAATCTCACCACATAGTTTTTAAACCGGGAAATATATTTTTGCACTATTAATATTATTAAAATAAAAAATGATGCCTATCTTAAGACTGTAAACCACAATTACAATTTAATAAACACGGTCAAGAGAAGAAAGGTTATCATTTGATCATAATTGTAGGTGTCTTTTTCGACGAAAGATAATTACTTTGACTGGTCTGTTATTTTTTCTAAATGATGTAGAGCGCTATCCTGGTAAACTAAATTGATTGAACAGTCCAAATTATAACATTTTGAATAAATATTCGAACATCATTATTGTAGCTTATATTTTAGTAAAAAACCGTTAGCATAGTTCTATTTCCTACCGGGGAAATAGGTTTGAGACGTTTACTTTCAACAGCAGTGTCCGCTCGGGATATTCGCGGAGATATTGAGGACAAATAAAAAAAGAAAATTAAACGATATTAGACAGTAGAATTATACTCGATCTATATGCTATAACTTCATAGCCTTATTTTGCAGTTCTATTTGTGATAAGACTTCTTGATCGAAACCTGACTTTTTCAAAATTTGAAGAATAAAGGCTGTTTTTCCTTCTACATAATGATCAATATCATCAGGATACTTTGCCGCTAGTTCGGTTTTTAATCGACCATAGTCTTGTGCTTCATCCAGATTTGCGCGGAGGTAATCTCTTAATAATAAATGATTTTTTAAACTTTCACTATCTTCAACACATACATATAAATGATGCTCATGCCAATAATAGCCAGAACCATCCATAGGCGTTAATTGGTCATCTCTTTTAAAGGCCTCTCTTCCAGGAATACCCATTTCACCGGAATACGTATAACCTAGTTTTCTGAGTATACTTTTGATCTCATCAAATTTTTCTTTATTGCTAATGATAATATCGATATCGATAATAGGTTTAGCGGAGAGACCAGGTACAGCGGTACTGCCCACATGCTCAATGTTACATATTAGCGTTTTCAAATAATCTTGGAAAACGGATTTAAGTTTTTCAAATTCAGTAACCCAATCTACAGTATAGGGTACTACTACAACCTTTTTTACTTTCTTATTTCCCATGCCGTGTGTTGGTTTGAATTTCAAAATTAAGGAATAAGTTTAAATTTATGTTATGCACGATCATTAAGACTTGTTTTGTTCTATTGTGGACAGTATGTTTTAAGTGGTACGCACACGATTGTTAATCATTTCATAAGCTTATGGTAATCCCTATTTAACACGCAACGTATAGCTTTGCCGCTAATCAATCTTATTTGTAAAGGCAAAACTCATGTACTTTAAATCATCTAGACTATTGTGGCTGTTATTACCACTTACATGCCATTCACTACCTACAGAAGCAAGCAATTTAAGAATAGCATTGCTGAAAAGTGAACTGAACACTCAACAGCAGCTATCCGGAACCGTGCTCGATGAAGCTGGTCAGCCCATTATTGGCGCTACTGTCCGAAATTTGCGCACTCAACAAGATTATCAGACTGATCATAACGGTAGATTCGTGATGGACGGAAAAGTAGGAGATACCATTTCTATCCGGTTCATCGGTTATACCACCACACAACAGACCATTACTGCTCAAAGTGGTTTTCAGATTAAGATGGTTTCAGAAGGGCAACAGCTCGAAGAAGTGATGGTATCCATTGGATACCAGAAAGTTCGCAAATCCGATGTAACAGGAGCTATTGCCAGTGTAAAAGCAGATGAGCTCAACCTGACATCACCAAAACTGTCGCAAGCTTTAGTCGGCAAAATAGCTGGTGTACAAGTCATGCAAACCAGCGGTGCACCCTATGAGGGAACCAAAATTAAGGTACGCGGAATAGGATCTATCAATGCAGGTTCAGATCCTTTGTACGTTATTGATGGATATCCTTCAGGCAATAACTTAAATATCAATCCCAATGATATTGAGACCATCGATATCCTCAAAGATGCCGCTTCTGCCGCGATCTATGGTTCTAGAGCTGCAGGAGGTGTGGTTCTTATTACCACCAAACGTGGTAAAGAGGGACGTAGTAATATAGATTACGAAGTATTAGGCGGTTTCGGACAATTATCAAAAAAGATAGATCTACTAAATGCGGCCGAATTTATTGATTTATTGATCGATGGAAGAAATAATGCCTACAAAGACCTGGTCACTGGTAGAGGATTGACTTGGAATGATAATATGCGCTTAGACAGCAATGCCGACCGCGTCGCCCGTGTAAGCAATGCCGGTTCTGTTTCTATTCCAGAAGAGTATTACGATTTTTCGACAGGACTTGCTAAGAAAGCAAAGTATGATACCGATTGGCAGGATGCGCTTTATCGCAATGCACCTTTTCAAAGACACAACTTATCCGCATACGGAGGAAATGACAAAAATAGATACTTTTTAAGTACATCATATCAAGATCAACACGGTATTATGTTGGGTACTGGACAACAGGTTTTTAATTTTAGAGCCAATGTCGATGCCAAGGTTAGCAATCGGCTCACTGTAGGTACCAATGTATCTTTCACGTATAATGATAACGATGAGGTCACCACAGGCCGCTATGACAGCAGCCCTTCCATGGCCGCATTGATCTATTTACCCACGCTACCGGTTTATAATGAGGATGGTAGTTATGCCAAATTTTTAATGGCTGATCTGTCGGCCAATAACTATGGTGTCCAGAATCCGGAAAACCCGTTGGCTTACGTCACTGAGATCAAAAATAATAGACGCGGGAAGCGTGGACTTTACAATGCTTTTGCAGATTTCTCCATTATAGATGGTCTTAACCTAAAAGTGAACGGTGGATTATCAACTTACGACGAGAAGCACGATTATTATAGACCGACAAGTATCTCAAATGGTAATAACGCACCCTATTCAAATTCTGCAAAAGCAGCAGCTTATGCCGATGCCACTACCCGAAGTGAGATCGATAAGCTCATCGAAACGACCTTAAATTATAGTAAGACATTTGCAGAAAACCATCAAGTGACTGCTCTTTTAGGTTACTCAGCCCAAAGGACAGATATTGACTATATGTCTGTTCGCGCCAACGGATTTCAGAATGATGCAATCGATGAGATTAGCAATAAAGGAGCAGATCCGTCAAATTTTCAGTTGCGTGACGCTTACAAAAGGATAACAACAATGCAGTCGTACTTTAGCCGGGTCAATTACAGCTATGACTCCAGATACTTTCTATCCGCGTCATTCCGTACCGACGGTTCATCCCGGTTTGGACCCAAAACTAAATGGGGAACATTTCCTTCCGTATCTGCGGGCTGGACAATTTCCAAAGAAGATTTTTATGATGCTTGGTTAGGAGCGGGATCGATGATGAAACTGAGGGCAAGCTGGGGGAAAAGTGGAAACAACAATATTGGCGATTATAATGCCATCACTACATACAATTCACCCACAGGTGTGATCATTGGTGATAAAGTGGAAACCTCATTAGCGCCAGGAGATATACGTGACCCGAAATTAGGTTGGGAAACCACCTCACAATACAATGCTGGTTTGGATTTGGGACTTCTCCGGGGTCGCTTGAATATCATGACCAATATTTATTTGAGTCGTTCGTCCGATATGCTATTCAATCAGCCGATCACCGCAGTATCGGGAGCGACGACCATATTGACCAATCTGCCTAATAGTAAAGTCGAAAATAAAGGGTTTGACCTTCAGGTCGATGCTACCTTGATCCGTAAAAATGACTTTGATTTAGGTATCAGTGGTAACATCAATGTCAACCGAAATAAAGTACTTGATCTTGGTGGCGGTTCTACCATTATGACCAATGGGGCAGAGCGCTCATACATCACACATATTACCCAAGAAGGCAGTCCAATCGGCATGTTTTATGGATTCAAAGTGTTGGGAGTAGCTAACGAAGAGAACAATAAAAGTGTTGCCCCATCTGCAGGTTCAACCAATCCATTGCAGCCGGGTGATCTTTATTTTGAAGATGTAGATGGTAATGGTATTGTAAACGATGAAGACAAACGTATTATCGGTAGTCCACATCCCGATTTTACATATGGATTTGCGATCAGTACACGGTATAAAAACTTTGACTTAAGAGCTTCGTTCAATGGATCCCAAGGCAACAAAGTTTTGGATGGCTACGATTATTACCTGTATAATATGGAAGGGTCAGGCAATCAATATGCAGATGTTGCACAGCGCTATAGATCAGCTTCAAATCCAGGTAATGGTGAAGTATATCGTGCCTCACGTGGTGGAACCCAGAGTAACAGCACACGTTTGTCGACTTTCTACCTGCAAGATGGTTCATTCCTTCGGATGACAAATATCATCCTGGGTTACAGTCTGCCAAGTGCAACAGCAAACAAGTTATCCCTTTCGGGCGTTCGGATATCCGCGAGTGTGGACAATCCATTTACCATCAGTAAATACAAAGGTTACAACCCCGAACCCGATTACAATCAACGCGGCAATCTGACTCCAGGTGTTGATTACGGTCTGTACCCATTGGTACGTTCATTCAATCTCGGATTAAAAGTTACATTTTAAAAAATCGACTATCATGAAAAAAAGATATTTACTACCCTTTGTTCTTCTCGCATTATCCTCTTGCAATAAAGATTTCCTAAATCAGGAAAGCCCCAATGCGGTCTCTGTCGGCACATATTTTAAGTCAGAAAACGACGTATTGTTAGCTGTTAACGGTTTGTACCAAGCATTGCGCTCCGGAAGCACCATCGGCGAGTCCAGTGCACTTTACAGCGAAGAGCGTTCGGATAATACCGGACGCGATGATAACCAGTCCAATGCAGGAGAACCCTTCCAGTTTAATGATTTCTCCATATTGCCCAGTAACTCTTATATCAAAACACACTGGTCTGCTATGTACGATGGAATTGCACGTTGCAATACGCTGTTGTCCAATATCGACCGTGTAACATTTGCCGACAATGCAGTCAAAGAACGTTACATTGCCGAAACCAAGTTTGTGAGAGGACTCTTATATTTCCATATGGTACGTAAATTCGGTGATATTCCGTTGTCAACGGTCGAGATCACGACTAAAGAGCAAGCGGCCGAAATTGCCTATAGACAAAAAGAAGCTACTGTTTATCAGCAGATCGTAACAGATCTAACTGATGCTCTGAACAGCAACCTGCCCAATGTGCAGTATGCTGTAGGGCGAACTTCCAAGGCAGCCATCAATGCTATTTTAGGACAGGTTTATCTGACTATGGGATCAACCTTGGCAGGCGATAAACAAACTAATTTTCAAAAAGCAGAGCAATATCTGACAGCATCATACGGCATGCGTACATTTGGCAAGCTCACGGAGATTCCGTATACGGAAGTATTCGATGTTAGCAAAAAAAGTACCTGTAAAGAATTGGTAATGCAGATTCAGTATCTGCAAGGTGACCAAAACTACAGTTCAAGTATAGCACGCAATAATCAGGCGAGAGGAGAAAACATCAATTCGAAATTTATATCAACAGGTATCGGAGGCAATGTTAAGCATGATCTTGTAAAAGATTATGAAGATCAAGATCTGCGCAAGATTTTTTCTATCAAATTTGCCGAACATGCACAAGTTAAAGATTGGTTTATCACCAAATTTAGAGATAACAGTGAAGGTGCAGGAACCGAAGGAAGAGGAGGAAATGATTGGATACTGATTCGTTATGCCGACGTAATGTTGCTCCTTGCAGAAGCGAAGATGAATTTGGGTAAAGATGCAGAAGCTATTGCTTTGCTCGACGAGGTTAGGCTTCGAGCAGGCTTACCATCATATGCAGTTTCAAGGACTAATGCCAGTTACGCAGCCAAATACCCGACATTGAAAGAGGCTATTTTGCATGAACGCCGTGTAGAACTTGCCTTTGAAAATCACAGATGGTTTGATCTCATCCGTAATTATGATGCAAATGCACTGGTCGAATATTTTAAAAAGAAGAGTCAGGCCGACTATGGTAATGCCAAGTTATCCAATATTTCGATTAAAGATCGCTACTATCCGATACCATTTGACGAGTATAAGCTAAATCCTGAAAAGATGTATCAAAATACAGGATACTAAATTAGTGACAAACTATTCTTATGATCAATACCATAAAAATATGGCTTCTGGTCCTAGGTACATGCCTTTCGAATGTAACCTGGGGCCAGGAGTTTCATAGCGATAGAAGCCCACAAGATTGGGTGATCGCCAAAAACTATTATGCCTCTTTTATTCTAAGTCAAGATAGCGTACTGATTGGACAATTATTGTCTCTGCCTGAAGTTCAAAATCTACTGAAAAAACGGCATAGCCGCTACCTCAATAATACTAAATGTGCAGACGTAGCATGCTTTGTGGATGCCTTCAAATGGAAACAACAGGAGATTGATCTCTTAGTGAACATTTTTGTTGCTAACACCAAAACCCAGAAAGGGCAATCCTTCCGCAATCGGCTAATGGATTCACAGACCTATGGGCTTTCACATGGAAAGAAAGCCGATGAATACTTTGCTCGCGCATTGCGACAGGATCTTGAAGCAATGAACTATGTGATCGATGTTTATGCCGGAGCTAAGAAACCTAATTATCCGCGTATAGATTCTATTTCTTTTAATATTACCAGTAAATCATATCTACACTTGCTCAAAGATGTGGCACAGGACGTTCTCAAAGATGTACAGCAACCTAAGTTAGCATTCTACGAATCACTTTGGACAGCTGTTAGGCTATTGGAAGTTAACGAAAGATGGGACGCGGCACAATTGGAACCTTTGATGCAGTTGGAGAATAAGAAAGCATACGAAGCGATCCGAATAACAGATTTTGACCGCTATCCTTATAGCCTGTTATTGACTTTAGGAGCAGGACCAGATCAATACGGTCAACCAATCAGTCCCGGCGGGATGTTGCGTTCCAGAATGGCAGCTCGCAGTTATTTCGATGGATTAGCTCCCTTTATTATAGTTTCAGGCGGACGCGTACATCCCTATAAGACCCCCTACATCGAAGCGCTGGAGATGAAAAAATACCTGATGCAGGTACTCGGTGTGCCTGAAGAAGCAATTTTGATTGATCCACATGCACGCCATACCACCACTAACCTGCGTAATACTGCCCGTATCCTGTTGACTTATGGATTTCCGAAAGATAAATTTGCAATCGTTAATAGTAGTGTACCACATATCGATGCCGTTCAAAATATGGCCGATCGCTGCATGCGGGAATTAGGATATGTACCGTATGAGCTTGGAAAACGCATCAGTGATGTCATTATGGAGTTTAAACCGCGTATAGAATCTCTAACCATAGATCCGGATGAACCGTTAGACCCTTAGCTGTTTCTGATTCTTTCTTCAATTTTTATATATTTCCATTACTAACCCCATAATTATAGTAATTTACAGGTCTCTTTTTGAGACCTGTAAACAGCGTTATGAAAAAATACTTGAGACAATTATCGACCAGCTTTTTAATGTCATTCATTTCCTTTTTAGCACTTCATGCTCAGACAAAGACCGAATTGACAAATGTATTTCTTGGATCTTCTGGAGATCACGGACAGCTATCTCCGGCCGCATCTTCACCTTTCCATCAGATGAGTATCGCTCCTCAAACCTATCCCACGTTGCATATGGGGTATGAGCACCTCGCTAAAGAAATACTGGGATTTACCCACAATAGATTTGAAGGTGTGGGTTGTAAGGGGAGCGGAGGTCTCATTTTGATAAAGCCATTTCTAGGACATCAGGATGATGGCAAACCCCTGATTAAAGAGCAGGAAAAGGCAGGGCCGGGATATTATGACATTGCATTAAAGGGTCGTATAAAAGCACAATTTGCCGTGCATGAAAACTTTGGAATTCATCAATACACTTTTCCTGAAGGAGAAAAAGGACTGACATTGGATCTCGCACATGCATTCAATAGTTCATTTGTGTCGAACACCTATACCATGGACAACAATGGTATGATCAAAGGAACTGTCAGATCAAAAACAACTTGCGGCGTAGGTATATACAGCATTCATTATGCAATCGCCGTTACATCTGGCAGCCTCTGGATAGGAACGGATAATCTCCTGACTCTTCATCTGGATAAGCAGGTAAAAAAAACAACATTACGGATCGCTTTTTCTGCTGTAAGTCCAAATTATGCCGAAACCACTTTAAAAGTTAATAGCAATAAAACTTACGACCAGGTAAAAACTGCTTCAGATCATCGCTGGGAAAGTTACCTGTCGGGTATTATAGTCAAAGGAGATCCTGAGCGCGAGAAGCTTTTCTATTCTTTGCTTTATCGGACCCTTCAATCACCCTATCAGATAAATGAATCAGACGGTAACTACAACGGTACAGATGGGCAAGTCCACTATTCCAAAGGTAAGCGCTATCACGGTTGGGCCATCTGGGACAATTATAAAACACAGTTGCCGCTTTTAGAACTGCTCTATCCTAAACAGTATCAAGATATTGTTTCTTCGGTTTCAGATCTCTATCGTTATGGAAAATTTGATTTCGCCGGTCCTCACGAACCAGCAAATTCTGTTCGAACAGAACATGCTGCGGTAGTGCTTTTAGATGCCCATAAAAAAGGGTATGATATAAATCTAACCGCTATCCGTGACTCCTTAGTCCAGGATACGTTGCGTTTTGATTTTTCTAAACCAGATAAATATTTAGAAGCTGCTTATGATATGTGGGCTATGGCAGGTCTGTTCCAGTCAGAACGCAAGTATTACCTGGACCGGGCCAGTAGTTACAGAAACGTTTGGTTAAAGGAATTTAAAGATCTCAATCGTCCAGATGTAGACCGTATGTCGGCAAGAAATATGTATCAAGGTACAATCCGCCAGTATCGCTGGAATGTACCCTTTGATATGCAGGGATTAGTAGATCTGGCAGGAGGGAAAGAAACATTCACTGCACAGTTGAATGATTTTTTTGATCACCATTATTTTAATCGTGCCAATGAACCCGATATACAGTCACCCACATCCTATTATGCCAGCAGTAAGCCATCACGCTATCAATCATTGGTACGGGAACTGGCTCTGGATACGGTAATACAATATTACTTTAATGACAATAGCCGTGGTATCGATCCTTTTATAGACCGGATATACAAAAACCAGCCCAAAGCATTTGTACGCACCATGGATGACGATGCCGGCGCCATGTCAGGTTGGTTTGTACTCACGGCACTGGGTTTACATCAACCTCTGATCGGACAGCCCATTTATTATGTCAGCATCCCTTTATTTCCAGAGATTATCGTACAGCAGGGAGAGCAGAAACTGAAAATCAAAGTGCTCAACTATAACGATAAAAACAACTATATCAAACGGGTTTTACTCAATGGTAAAGATATCAACAGACTTTGGTTACATCATGATGAACTTGATAAAGGTGGATTACTGGAGATAGAGGCCAGCGCCGAACCTTCCACTTATGGTATAGATAATATCTGGGTTTCAGATCTGAAAGAATGAGATTAAAATCTGATTGATGAAGAGCCGTTTGAAATCACCAAACGGCTGTTTTATCGATTTGGTATTGAAATTTTGGTCAAGGATTGTAGCCTGCATCGATTCTTTTATAAGTATTCGTCGCAATATCCTGATTTCCTGCAAAAGGAAAAAACACGAGAAAGCCACCTGCTGTGGTTTCTATCCCATAATAACTTAACAATTTGTTTTAATCATTCGTAATAGAAGCTCACGTTAAACAGCTAAAGATACGTTTACCTATTGTTAATAATATCATTTATTTGCTTTTGTGTATATGCTTTATAGACCACGCCGAGTCTCTGTGCATTTTCTTCCACTGTAGAATCAAAACCAGCTTTTTTCCGTCTCTTATTTACGTTTTTAGCATCTTTAATAGGCATCACATATTCAAATGGCTCTTTTTTACCAGTTTTTGGATTATTGACCATTTGCATATATACTTGGGTACCGTATATCTGTTCTTTTCCTTCGCTAGTAAGTTTTCTATCCAGCATCATAGCAACATATCGAAAAGGTAATTCTTTATTTTTTCCTGCATTTTCAATTATTTTATAATACTTTGAGATTTTATCTGAATGCTGTACTACATAAAAAACAGCTGTATTTTCAGGTTCACCAACTAATGTTTT
>Ga0256907_1000403_pt1 | contig 12622 bp, 10 predicted proteins | sample MC6MC0745MT_FD_186329 | JGI IMG/M metagenome (GOLD analysis project Ga0256907, IMG submission 186329) | Metatranscriptome of enriched soil aggregate microbial communities from Iowa State University, Ames, United States - MC6-MC0745-MT... | ecosystem: Environmental > Terrestrial > Soil >... | reverse complement strand
GGCCATCGCCTGCCTGCTGATCTTTCTGCCCGTGGTGATTCTGGGACGATGGACCGAAACCCGCTTCAAGTGGAAGCACTGAGCGAGAAGCACTGAGCGGCCACAGGGTCCAAGGGGAATGGCATGGATGAAATCCTGCAAAACTTTTTCAATCTGAATATCTACAAGAATGTCGCGCCCTACCTGCTGCAAGGCTTGGGCCGCACGCTGTTGCTGTCGGCGATGGTGATTCCAGTGGGGCTGGCCTCGGGCTTGTTGATCGGCGTGCTGTCGATCACGCTCAAGCGGCGCTGGGCGCGGGTGCTGCTGGCGATCTACATCGACTTTTTCCGTGCGCTGCCGCCGCTGGTGTTGCTGATCTTCATCTACTTCGGCGCGCCGTTCCTGGGCCTGGACCTGACCAAGCTGCTTGCCGTGGCCATCGGCTTCATGCTGAATAATTCTTCTTATTATGGCGAGGTGTTCCGAGCCGGCCTGGAGAGCGTGCCGCGCGGCCAGATTGAAGCGGCCCGGTCCACCGGGCTGTCCAGCTGGCAAACGCTGTGGCATGTGCAGATTCCGCAAGCCACGCGCAACGTCATGCCCGATCTGATCAGCAACACGCTTGAAGTGGTCAAGCTGACCACGCTGGCCAGCGCCGTGGCGCTGCCTGAGCTGCTGCGGGTGGCGCGCGACGCCCAGTCGCTGGTGTACAACCCGTCGCCGATTGTGCTGGCCGCGCTGTTCTACCTGATCCTGCTGTGGCCGGTGGTGCGCCTGTTGAGCCGGCTGGAGCACCGGCATCTGCCGGGGCATTGAGACTGGCCGTGGGCGGCGCGCAACAAATCCTGTCACGCGTTGCAACGGTGGGGGAGCCTTGCGGCCATATAATTCCGCGTAGCGCCGCCCCCTGGCGGCGCGAGCGGCAGGCCCAAGGCCACGCCGTCCCGCGATCTCATAGGACCTTGCAACGCACATCATGCCCGACCTGGAACCCGACACCGTCTCCGCCCTTGAAGCCCCAGAATTCGCACCCGCCCAGTTCGTCCGATGGTTTCGAGACGTGGCGCCCTATGTGCATGCATTCCGAGGCAAGACCTTCGTGGTGGCGTTCGGCGGTGAACTGGTGCAGGCTGGCGCGCTGAATGCGTTGGTGCAGGATTTGTCGTTGCTGTCGTCGCTGGGCATCCGCCTGGTGCTGGTGCACGGCTCGCGTCCGCAGGTCAACGAGCAGTTGCGCCTGAAGGGTTACACGCAGCAGTTTGACCGCGGCCTGTCGCCCACCGACGCCGCCGCGCTGGAATGCGCCAAGGAAGCGGCGGGCGAAATCCGCCTGGATATCGAAGCCGCGTTCAGCCAGGGGCTGCCCAACACGCCGATGTCGCACGCGCACATCCGCGTCATTTCTGGCAACTTCGTCACCGCGCGCCCGACCGGCGTGCTGGAAGGCGTGGACTACAAGCACACCGGCCAGGTGCGCAAGATTGACGTCGACGCGCTGAAGTTCGCCATCGAGAAAGGCTCGTCGGTGGTGCTGCTGTCGCCGCTGGGCTTCTCGCCCACGGGCGACGCCTTCAACCTGGCCATGGAAGACCTGGCCACCAGCGTCGCCGTGGCGCTGCGCGCGGAAAAACTGATCTTCCTGTCCAGCTCGCACGGCGTGCTGAACGACGACGGCACGCTGGACACGGAACTTGCCCGCGTGGACGCCGACGCGCTCTTGGCGGGCGGCGAGCTCGACGAAGAAACGCACGCCTTCCTGCAATACGCATCGCTGGCGGTCAAACGCGGCGTGGCGCGCGCCCACCTGCTGCCGTTTGCGCTGGATGGCAGCGTGCTGCTTGAAATCTTCACCCACGATGGCGTGGGCACCATGGTGGTGGAAGACACGCTGGACGATCTGCGCGCCGCCACCATCGACGACGTAGGCGCCATTCTGAGCCTGATCGAACCGCTGGAAGCCGACGGCACCTTGGTGCCGCGCCCGCGCAGCGTGATCGAACGCGACGTGGAAAACTTCACCGTGCTGGAGCACGACGGCGTGATTTACGGCTGCGCCGCGCTGCATACCTTTGCCGACGAGCAGATGGCCGAAATGGCCTGCCTGATCGTGCATCCTGAATGGCAAGGCTCCGGCGAAGGCGAAATCCTCTTGCGCCACATGGAGTCGCGCGCGCGCGCCACCGGCGCCAAGCGGCTGTTCGTGCTGACCACGCGCACGTCGCACTGGTTCATGAAGCGCGGTTTCGTGCAGGGCGGCATTACCGACCTGCCCCGCGAAAAGCAGAACAACTACAACCGTTCGCGCAACAGCCTGGTCTTCATCAAGAAGCTGTAACCGGCCGGCGACGGCCTGCCCGGGCGGCCAGACCGCAGGGCTTGAAGGGGCTTGGCGCCCTCTGGACGCCAAGCCCGCTAAAATACGCCGTTATCTATCTTTCCGGCAGCGAACCATGTCCCGTATCGTCAACTGTGTGAAATTGAAGCGTGAAGCCGAAGGGCTGGATTTTCCTCCCTACCCCGGCGAGCTCGGCACCAAGATCTGGCAGAGCATTTCCAAGGAAGCTTGGGAAGAATGGAAGGCGATCCAGACCCGTCTGGTCAATGAAAACCGCCTGAACCTGGCGGACGCCCGCGCACGCAAGTATCTGAAAGAACAGATGGAACGTTTCCTGTTCGAAGACGGCACCGTCGAAGCCCACGGCTACGTTCCGCCGTCGGCCTGATCTGGCTATGCCGCCATGCCCACAGGCAGCGCGCGGCTCCCCCACGAAGCCCCTCGTCCGCGAGGGGCTTCGTGTTTTCCGGCGTATCCAAGCTTTATCGTGGCGCGCAAACGCGCAGCCCTTAAGATTGCAAGAATTCAGGCCGTATTAAGGCTGTCATGAAAGAAGAATCGCACTCGCCCTGTCCTGCTGACCCGCCGTCGTCCATCCAGCGCGCCGTGGCGATTGCCCCTGATCGCAAGACAGGCACGCTGCAAGATGTGCAGCACGTCGTCATCCTGATGCAGGAAAACCGGTCTTTCGACCATTACTTCGGCACCCTGCCCGGCGTGCGCGGCTTTGCGGACCCGCATCCCTTGCCCACCTTGGCCGGCAATGTGCTGACCCAGACGGACGGCGATACGCAATGCCGCCCCTATGCGCTGCAAGCGGAATACGCCAGTCACACGCCCGTTGGCTACATCACGCCGCACACCTGGGACGATGCGCAACGCGCGTGGAACGATGGCCGCATGGACCAATGGCTGTCCGCCAAGAGCCGTTTGGGCATGGGGGCTTACACAAGCGCCGAAGTGCCTTTCCAGACGGCGCTGGCCAACGCCTTCACGCTGTGCGACGCCTATCACTGTTCGCTGCAAGGCGGCACCAATCCGAATCGCCTGTTCTTGTGGACCGGCACAAATGACCCCGCCGGCCTGGCGGGCGGCCCCGCGCTGGTCAACCACTTTGACCGCTTGGGCCCCGCCCGCGAAGGCTACGCCTGGACCACCTACCCCGAGCGCTTGCAGCAAGCCGGCGTGGACTGGCGCATCTATCAGGACATGGCGGACAACTTCCACGACAACCCGCTGGCCGGTTTCCAGCAATACCGCCGCGAACACGCGAGCGGCGCGGCGCAAGCCCCGTTGCGCGACCGCGGCCTGTCCACCTGCACGCTGGATGATCTGGCGCGCGACGTCGCTGCCGGCACGCTGCCGCAAGTGTCCTGGATCATTGCGCCCACCGCAGACTCCGAGCACCCCGAGGTCTCGTCGCCCTGCCAAGGCGGGGCCTACACGGAACGGGTGCTGGACATCCTGACCGCAAATCCCGACACCTGGAGCCGCTGCGTGTTTCTCGTCACCTATGACGAGAACGACTGCTTCTTCGACCACATGCCGCCGCCCGCGCCGCCCGCCCGCTGCGCCGATGGCGAGTCCGGCGGCTTGTCCACGGTGGAGCTGGACGGCGAATACCACGACGCCCGGCACGGCCGCAGCGCCGCCACTTCTGAAGACCCCGCCAGCCTGCATGGCCGGAGTTTCGGCCTGGGGCCGCGTGTGCCGATGCTGGTGGTGTCGCCATGGAGCCGTGGCGGCTGGGTCAATTCACAAGTGTTTGATCACACGTCGGTGATCCGCTTTCTTGAAGCTCGCTTCGGCGTCGAAGAACCCAACATCAGCCCCTGGCGCCGCGCCGTGGCAGGCGATCTGACGTCCGCTTTCGACTTCGCAGGCGACCGGGGCGCCCATCATCACGACAGCAACCGCCACGCCTGTCCGCTGCCGTATGCGCTGGAGGCCGTGGGCCGCATCACCGCCGATGGCGAGCATTACCGGCTGACCCTGCGCAATCCGGGCAGTGTGGCCGCCGTGCTGCATGTGTATGAACGCAACGATCTGGCGCGCGCCCCCCGCCGCTACACCGTGGGCGCGGGCGCCCGCCTGGATGACGGGTGGCGCGTGGGCGCTGGCGGCGCGTACGACCTCTGGCTGCTTGGGCCCGATGGATTTCACCGGCAATTCCGCGGTGATGCGCGCGATGCCGGCCTGCTCGAAACGCAGCTGGTGCCGGTCACGTCGGGCCTGCGCCTGCGCCTGGTCAACCACAGCGACATGCCGCAGCCCGTCAAAGTGGAATCCCACCTGGGCGATGGCTGGCGCGCCATGGCGCACGTGGAGGCCGGCGGCGCGCTGGAACTCAAATACGCCGGACGCGAAGGCTGGTACGACCTGGAGATCAGCACACCCGCCATGCCGGCGTTCGGACGCCGCCTGGCCGGGCGCATCGATGCCGGCAAGCCGGGCGTGCCTGATCCTCGCCTGTGTCTGGGCGCTACCCTGCCGCTGTAAACCCGGCTGGCGGCTGGGCCGGGCTTATTTGTCTTCGTCGTCCGACTCTTCCTCACCGCGCGCCAGGCGCTCGGTGTTCTTCACGCCGGTGTGACGCACGTCGGCGCCCTTGACCATGTAGATGACGCGTTCGGACATGTTCTTGGCGTGGTCGCCAATACGTTCCAGCGCGCGCGCAATGAAGATCATGTCGATGGCGCGCGAGATGGTGCGCGGGTCTTCGATCATGTAGGTGATCAGGTGACGCAGCGCGCCCTTCCATTCCTTGTCCACTTCCTTGTCGCTGCGCACGACGGCGGCGGCCAGGATAGGGTCAAGGCGCGCGAACGCGTCCAGCGCCTGATGCAGCATGGTGCGCACATTGGCGGCCATGTGGCGCAGTTCGATCACGGGAATATGGCGCAGCTCCGCTTCATGGATGCGGCGGGCAACGGTGGCGACCTTTTCGGCCTCATCACCGGAACGCTCCATGTCGGTCAGCATCTTCGACACGGCCATCAGCATGCGCAAGTCGATAGCGGTGGGCTGGTGCCGGGCCAGGATGCGGCTGATGCTTTCGTCGATCTCGACTTCGTGGCGGTTGACTTCTTTTTCCCGCTCGCGGACTTTATCCACCAGCGACAGGTCGCCGGTGGCCAGCGCGTCGATCGCTTCCTGGATCATGGCTTCCACCAAGCCGCCCATTTGCAAGAACTGCGAACGGACGCTTTCCAGATCAGCGTCGAACTGCTTGTTTGTATGCTCCGTCATCCGGGCTCCCTGCGTAGTTGATCTCATTGCATTGCCCCGAAATAAGAGAGTTACGAGATGGGCCTGCACAACCGGCAAGGTTATGACCCAAGTGTGACAGGATTATGAATCGGCCCCCCGCCGCCCGCAAGGCGGAGCGGCGGCGGCAATGCGCAGGCAGCGCGGAAAGGCGGGAAGTGGCGCGGCGAGTCCCGGAATTACGCCACGCGATCCAGGCGGCGAATGCCGTTCTGGGTGGCCAGCAAGGCCACGTCGGCGCCTGCCAGCGCGAACAGGCCGCAGGTGACGACGCCCGGCAGATTGTTCACGCGGGCTTCGAAGGCCAGCGCGTCTTTGATGACCAGGCCCGATACGTCCAGGATGATGTTGCCGTTATCGGTGACAAAACCCTCGCGCAGGCGCGGCTGGCCGCCCAGCATGGCCAATGCGCGGGCCACGGATTCGCGCGCCATCGGAATCACTTCCAGCGGCAGCGGGAACTTGCCCAGGGTGTCGACCAGCTTCGATTCGTCGGCGATGCAGATGAAGCGCTCGGCAACCGAGGCCACGATTTTCTCGCGCGTCAGTGCGCCGCCGCCGCCCTTGATCATGTACAGATTCGCGTCGATTTCGTCGGCGCCGTCGACATAGATCGGCATCGTCGAGACGTCGTTCAAGTCCAGCACTTTCAAGCCGTGGGCGGCCAGGCGGGCGGCGCTGCGCTCGGAACTGGCGACGGTGCCGGCAATGCGGCCCTTGAAACGCGCCAGGCCATCGATGAACAGGTCGGCGGTGGAGCCGGTGCCCACGCCGATAATGGCGTCCGGGCTGGCGACGGCTTCAACGAATTCCAGGGCGGCGTCGGCGGCTTGCTGCTTGAGTTCTTGCTGGGAGAGCATGGCGGAGTAGTGCGGGAAGGTTGGTTAAGCCAGGAAATTTAGCATGCGGCGGCGGGCCAGGCCCGCGACAGGATGACCGACGTGTCCACCCCCGCCGCCAGTTCCCCGAAAACGCCGCCATCGGCATGCAAGCGGCTGGCGACAAACGCCTGCGCGACCGCATCGGGCGCATGCTGGATCAACAGGGCGGCCTGCCACAGGCGCGCCAACCCGCAAGCGATGCGCCGTGCCTGGAATTCCGCCTGGCTGGTATCCGCCAGCATCGCCCGCCATTGCGCCACCGCCTGGTCGAACGCGCGGTGCTGGCCGGCAGCGGCTGCGAATTCCTGTTCCAGCGCGGGCAAGGCGTCGGGCTCGCGTTGCAGGGCGCGCAGCACATCCAGCGCCATCACGTTGCCCGACCCTTCCCAAACGGAATTGACAGGGGTTTCACGATAAATACGGGGCATGGGCCCCTCTTCCACATAGCCGTTGCCGCCCCACACTTCCATGCATTCGGCCACCGCGCTGACCGCCCGCTTGCAGATCCAGAGCTTGGCGGCTGGCGTGCCCACGCGCACCAGCGCGCGGTTCTGCGCGCCGTTCTGCCCGCGTTCTTGCCCGCTTTGTTGCCCGCCTCCGCGCCCATCCACCGCACGCGCCAGCCGCAACGCCAGCACCATCGCCGCTTCGCTTTCCAGCGCCAGGTCCGCCAACACATTGCGCATCAGCGGCTGGGCAATCAGCGGCTTGCCGAACGCGTGCCGATGCTGGGCATGATGAATGGATTGCACCAGCGCCTGCCGAAGCAGCGCGGCGCTGCCCAGCACGCAATCCAGCCGCGTCGTGGCCGCCATTTCCAGCAGCACCGCCAGCCCGCGCCCGGGTTCGCCCACCATGACGCCCCAGGCGTCTTCGAATTCGACTTCGGCGCTGGCGTTGCTGCGATTGCCCAATTTGTCTTTCAAGCGGCGCACGCGCACGGCGTTGCGGGGGCCATCCGGAATCCAGCGCGGCACGAACAGGCAGCTGAGCCCTTCGTCCGTCTGCGCCAGCACCAGATGCGCATCGGCTTGCGGCACCGAGAAAAACCACTTGTGTCCCACCAATTGGTAGGCGTTGCCCCGGCCCGGCGCGCCCAGTGGCGTGGCGCGGGTGGTCACCGCACGCAAATCAGAACCGCCCTGCTTTTCGGTCAGCCCCATGCCGATAAGGGCGCTGCGCTTGGCCGCAAGCGGCGCGTCGGCGGCGTCGAACTCGCGCGAGTACAACGCAGGCAGCCACTGCCCGGCAAAATCCACGGCGCCCGCCGGTTCACGTTGCAGCAAGGGCACGGCGGCAAACGTCATGGTGGTGGGGCACAGCGTGCCGGCTTCAACCTGCCCCTGCATCAGATACGCCGCCGCCCGCGCCACTTGCGCGCCCGGCACCGGTTGCGCCCAGGCGCGGCTGTGCAAGCCGCGCGCGACGATGCCGCTCATCAGCACGTTCCAGGCCGGGTGGAACTCAACGTGGTCGATACGATGACCGTTGCGGTCATAGCTCAGCAAACGGGGCGGGCAACGGTTGGCCTCGGCGCCAGCCGCCAGCGTTTGCGCACGGCCCAGCCACGCGCCATGCGCGGCCAGATCGCCCGACCAGCTGCCGGCCCCTTCGCGAAGCACCGCCTCGCGCAAGGCCGGGTCCGTGTCGTACAGGGAATAGTCTTCCAGGGCGGGCGCCTGGTTCTGCACGGTATGCGTCGCAAACGAAGACATGACGGCTCCCTGGAGCATTCGGCGATTTATCTGGCCATGGGCGCCACCAACGCCCAGGGCCGCAAGGCCTCGACCTGCGCGGCCAGCTCCAGCAGCAGCGCTTCGCTGCCCAGCGGACCCATCACCTGGATGCCGATCGGCAAGCCGTCAGACGACATGCCAAAGGGAATGGAAATTGCGGGCATGCCGGTCAGGTTGGCCAGGGGCGCAAAGGGCGAATAGCCGATCACGCCCTTCTTGCCTAGACGGTAGGCCAGGTAATCGGCGTTGTCCATGGCGTAGCGGCCGATGGGCGCGGGCGGCTGCGCCAGCACCGGCGTCAGGAACAGGTCATAGCCATGCGCGCCGTCGCGATGCAGGAAGCGGCCGATGCGGCGCGTGATTTCGTGGCAGGTATCCACGCACGCCACATATTGCGAACCTGAGATCGCGCGGGCGTACTCGCGCGCGCCCAGCGTCGTGGGCTGCAATTCGTCGGCGGCCAAGCGGCGTCCGCGCGCCGCCACGAAACTGTCGATGGCATTGGCCGCGGCGCTGGCGATCAGCGGCAGCATCGGCGACAACACCTCTTCCGACCCCACCGGCGGCAAGGCCGGCACCAGTTCATGGCCCAGCGTGGCGAAAAAGCGCGCGGCCTCGTCCACGGTGGCGGCCACTTCCGGGTGGATGACCCCGCCTTCATAGGTGGTGTTGATGAAAGCGATACGGCGGCGCGTGGCGCTTTGCGGATCGGCCGACACGCGCGCCACCACGGCCCGGTAGGATTCTGCAGGCTGCGCCGGGGCCGCATAAGGCGCGCCCACGTCGGCGCCCGCGCTGATATCCAGGGACGCGGCGCAGTCGCGCACCGAAATTGTCATCATGTGCTCGGTAGCCAGGCCGCCCCAGCCTTCGCCCTTCAGCGGACCCAGCGGCATCAGCCCGCGCGACGGCTTCAGGCCCAACACTCCGCAGCAAGATGCCGGAATGCGAATCGAGCCGCCGCCGTCGCTGCCGTGTGCGATCCGCACCATGCCGCTGGCCAGCGCCGCCCCCGCGCCCCCGCTGGAACCGCCCGCGCTATGGCCGGTCTTCCAGGGGTTTTGGGTGGGAGGCCCATAGGCCGGGGATTCTGTCGTGGGGCTCAAACCCAGCTCGGCGCTGGTGGTGCGGCCAAACGGAATCAGGCCCGCGCGGCGATACCGTTTGACGATCTCGGCGTCGACGTCCCAGGCGACATGGCCGTACAGCACCGATCCCATCGCGCTGGGCAGGCCGAGCGCGGCGGTGCCCAAGTCCTTGAGCAGGGTCGGCACGCCTAGAAATGGGCGGTGCTGCAATTGCGCCTGCCGCTGCTCCGGCGACAGCGCCGCCAGTTCGTCGTCCAGGGCCTGGGCCAGCCGCAGGCCCGTTTCGGCTTCGACGCCGCAAGCCGCGTTGATCGACGGATTGCGCGCCGCTACCCGGTCCACCGCCTGCTGCATGGCAGCACGGGCGGTGATGACCCCTAGCGCGATGTCGGCGCCCAGCGCCGTCGCGTCGAGGGAAGAGGAATCATGGCGTTCAGCGGTGCTCATGCTTACGATGCTCCAGGGTTCGACGGCGAAATGCCGCACATGCCAGGATATCGACAGTCTGCGTAGGCAACAAGCACGCGCGGCCCCGGTTGGCCGCGCAACGTCAAGACAAAAGGATCAGTTCGTGCCTGCGGACGAGACGTTGCTCGGCTCGGCGTCCTCATCCGGATCGTTGTCGTTGTCCGCCGTGCCGGCCTCACCCAATAGCCTTAGGGCATCGGCTTCCGGCAAGGCTTCCACGTTTTTCAGGTTCTTCAGCATGGCGCGGGTGCGCACTTCGGTCAGGCCGATCTTGTTGCTGGCCGTGTCCAAGGTCTTTTTCACGCTGGCCAGGGCGTCGCCGAATTTGCCGAATTCGGTTTTGACCGCGCGCAGCACCTGCCAGACTTCCGACGACCGCTGCTCGATGGCCAAGGTGCGGAACCCCATCTGCAAGCTATTGAGCAGCGCCGCCAGATTGCTGGGGCCGGCCACGTTGATGCGCAGGTCATGCAGCTTGTCGAGCAGGCCGGGGCGGCGCAGCACTTCGGCATACAGGCTTTCGGTGGGCAGGAACATGATGGCGAAATCGGTGGTGTGCGGCGGCGCGACGTACTTGCTGGCGATCAGACGCGCCTGCAATTCCACCGCCCTGCCCAGCGCCGCGCCCGCCGACTTGACGCCTTCGGCATCCGCGGCGTCTTGCGCGTCCATCAGGCGTTCGTATTCTTCCTTGGGGAATTTCGCGTCGATCGGCAGCCAGACGGGCTCGCCGCCGTCGCCACGCCCCGGCAGGCGGATGGCGAATTCGACGACCGCATCGCTGCCCGGCACCGGCTTGATGTTGCTGGCGTACTGGTCGGGCGTCATGTTGTCTTCGATCAGGCGGGCCAGTTGCACTTCGCCCCAGGTGCCGCGCGACTTCACGTTGGTCAGCACGCGCTTCAGGTCACCCACGCCGGCCGCCAGCGCCTGCATTTCGCCCAGCCCCTTGTGCACGGCTTCCAGCCGGTCGGACACCAGCTTGAAGGACTCGCCCAGGCGCTGCTCAAGCGTGGCATGGAGCTTTTCGTCCACGGTCCGGCGCATTTCATCAAGCTTGGCGCTGTTTTCCGTTTGTAGCGACTGCAAGCGCTGGTCGACGGTGGCGCGCACTTCCATCAAGCGGCGCTCGTTGATCTGGATAAGCCCCTGCAACTGCTCACCAAAGCCCGCGGCGAAACGCGACAAGGACTCGGCCGATTCTGCACGCGCCGCCCGGGTGGACTCCGCAATTTCGCTGCGCAGGCCGCGCTGGCTTTCCGCGATATCGGCGCGCAAGGCGCGTTCGGTGCGTTCCAGGCCGTCAAGCAGCGCGTCCAGACGCGCATCCCTTGCGGGCGGCCGCAAGCATGCAAACAACGCCGCCAAACACGCCAACACCGCGCCAACCGCGGCAACCCAAAGCAGAATATCGTTCAAAAGTGGCCTCTCCAAAGGCGGAATTGTAGGACGCATCACCCCGCCGCTGTAACCAAGCGACATCAAATTGCCACACTTGCGGCCGCCGCTAGCGCTCAACAGGATTAAACTCCCCCTACTCTGAACTGATCGCTCGACCCCCTTGAATCCTGCTGACCTCCCTTCCTGTCAGCCGTCGGTGTCGTTCCAGTCCGTCTTCGGCCCACTGGATCTCGACGCCGAGGCTCCGCTCGCTATCGGCGGCGACCGCCACATTTTTCAGCACCCCCACGCCGCCTCCCTGCTGGTCAAAGTCATGGACATGCGCGCGCGCGCCGTCTACCTTGAGGCGCGGCCGCTCAAGCGCTGGTACAAGCAGTTTCAACGCGAAAGCGCGTATCGCGTGTATCTGAACGAGCTTTCGGAATACGTCACCACGACGACCCGGCCGTCAGGCGTGTGGCAGGTGCCCATGGCGCGTATCGTCGGCGTGGCGCAAACCTCGCTGGGCCTGGGCCTGCTGGTCGAGAAGATCACGGATACCGCCGGCAACATCGCCCCTACCGTGACCGACCTGGCCAAGCAGGGCCTCGTGGACGCCAAGTTTTTTGAACAATTGGACGAATTCTTCGACGACCTGGCCGATGCCCATGTTGTGCTGCACGACGTGTCGGCCAGCAACATTGCCTGCGGCCAGAACGCCGACGGCAAGCCGGGCATGTACCTGATCGACGGCTTCGGGGTGCTGCCGCTCGTGCCGCTGTACGCGTGGAGCAAGCGGCTGAACCGCTGGCGCATGTTGCGCAAGTACCAGAAAATGCGGCGGTCGCTGGAAGCACGAATCCGGGCGATGGGGCACGGCCAAGGTCAGGCCTGAGGCGGCCCCAGTTCGGCCGCCCTGCCTACGGCGCGTCTGGCAGCACAACGCCCTGCCGATCTACCCACACATAGTCATACCCCGCACGTTGCCCGCGCCGCAGCGGATTACGCGTGCAGACCGTCGCGTAAGCCGGGTCCACATAGCGGTAATGCAGATGCTCGTCACGCCCTGCGGGGATGCCCAAACGGGTCGTGCAGATCAACGCGTCGGGTGAATCGCCCACATCCTCGACATAGAGCACATCCGGATCAAAGCGGCGGGCATCCCATTGCGGCACCCGCAAGCCCAGCGCACGGCACAGCAGCGTCTGGCCTGCGCACAGCCGCGACGGCGGACGCGGCTGGCCTTGGGCATCCGGGTTCAACTGCTGCATGCGCGCCAGCGCATCGGGGCCGGAGAGCGCGTCCGTCCAGGGATGGGCCGATTTGATCAGCACGGCATTGCCCGGCCCGGCGGCGCTGAAATTCAGCGAGTCGCCGCCGCGCGCGTAATACATATAGATGACGCCGCCGTCCATGAACAGCGCGCGCCGCTTGTGCGTGTAGCCCAGCGACGCGTGGCTGCCCTTCTCTTCCAGGTAATAGGCT
>Ga0256907_1000393_pt1 | contig 12778 bp, 1 predicted proteins | sample MC6MC0745MT_FD_186329 | JGI IMG/M metagenome (GOLD analysis project Ga0256907, IMG submission 186329) | Metatranscriptome of enriched soil aggregate microbial communities from Iowa State University, Ames, United States - MC6-MC0745-MT... | ecosystem: Environmental > Terrestrial > Soil >... | reverse complement strand
ATTGTCAATAAAGTTTTTTTTTTATAAAATTATTAAAGTGTGAAGTTTATTTTGACTATAAAAATCAAATTATGTAAATGAAGTACAAAAGAATAATCACCAAAAATTCATAAAAAAGTAGATTTTAGTCATCAAGTTGAGTGAGTAAGGCAACTCCTCTTTTAATCCAGTAGCGACTGGAGTGGTTTGCAGCAATTGGTAGGTTCATATTGAGCACAAAGTTAGTACTGTGACCAGTTGTGGAAAGTGTACCAGCTCTTCTTGATGTTTTGTAAACGGGACATTCATAGACATGTTTTGCTTTATCGATTTCATCTTGTTCCATTGGTTTGAGCCAGATGTAAGCCATTGTATAATTCAAAATCTTTGGGAGAGGTTCTGCCAAGACCATATTCTCGTCATCCCAACGACATCCATCCAAGAATAAACCATAAACATAGCACCCATTGGCAGGAGCTATATTAACATCATAACGAGGATCTGCTGGCCTTTTGATTACTGCAAAGTCATAAGTTAAAGTATCAATAGCTTTTCCTGTCTTTCTTGAATAGTTTTGCAAGACACCTGATAAGAAGGATTGAGTAAAGTAGAATCCTGAAATCCAAAAACTAGCTGGGGCTCCTTCATCTACCCATTTTTGCATAAAGGCCAAACGATCAACTAAATCATTTATCCAAGAAGCTAGAGGCTTTCTCGAAGGATATGCCACCTTATGCCAAGTATCAGGAACAAGATTATCAAACATTTTATTGTAGACTTCTTCGAGTTCGTTTGACATGACAACAAGCCCATCAATTGCTTTTCCGAGCTGTACAAGAGAATTTGCGACAGTGTTCAAAAGTCTGTTATAACGAAGCAATTCCTGTTGCAAGACAGTGTTCATTGATTCTTCATAGAGGACAGGATACTTTTTAGCAGCATGATCTACATCAAATGGTTTGGGAAGCTTTTGAAGAATTGAAGTGCACTTTTCTTTAATAACTTGATCTCCACTCAGGTTTCCGCCTCCTGTTGATCTTGGCTGTAAAGATAAAGCTGCTCCAAGAAGTTGGTTGGTGTCATTGATTGCACTTGAAATTTCTGCATTTTCATGGAGACCAAATATTTCTGAAGTGTCATTGAATGGAAGTTCATTGATATAATCAATGTACTCGCCGAGAGCACCTTCTTGGGGTGCGAAATAGATTCCACTTGGACTGAACTTGTACTCATCCAAGAGGATCTCCTTGGTGTAAAAATCCTTTAAAATCACTTTAATCAGACGTCTATCCATGGGATCAGTGACTCTTCCTCCGTAGTTTGCCTCTGCTACCATATAATTGAGGGCATCCCATTGAATTTCTTCATATTGATCGAGGAAAATTCGAAGTTGAGAAATCGAAATCGCTAAATCAGCTCCACTAAACTCATAAGGAATATTCCAGCCCAGTGGACCAAACTTCTTTCTTTCTTGCACATGAGCATGGAAGAAACAAAGACCAAACAAAAGTTTCTTCCATTCATACGTCTTTTCGCCTTCGTTAAACTTTTTGACGTCAAGCCCTTTATAAGATCTTAACAAGTTATTTTTTAACCCTTTTGGAGGCTCATTTGTCAGCTTTATTCCATTCTGTAAAACAGAGACAGGGAATTTGTCTGAAGGCATTGAAGTTAGCCACATTCTGTAATTATCATGAGAGTCGTGAGGCAACTGCTCAAGAATTCTTTCTAAAGAAGGCATCCAACTTGGAGCTAAATGGCAATTCTGCAAAACAACCCATTTGCCCTCTCTGATTGCGAGACTGATGTTGAATTCTGCTATCTTATCTTGACCTTGACCCAAAGATAGAGGAATGACACTGCTTCTCAGACCTTGCTTATCAGCGAGCTTGAGTATTTCAGATATAGGATCAACTCCAGGTGATAAAATAAAGATCAGAGGGTCATTTCTATTTCTGCAAGAATCTTCATAAACGGCAGACATATCCAATGCTCCACCTCCTTCAATAAACATTTTGCCCATTTCTTGAATAATCAATTCTTGGACTCCAGCAATCACTTTGTCAGGACGTAGAATTCTAAGAATTATCAGCTTTTGGACCAGTGTAAGTTTTGTAGACCAACCACTTGGCCATGAGATATTCATTGGATCTGTTGAATTAAACACTTGCTGCCACTCTTTTACATAGGTTTTGAAATCCTTGGTGAAATCCTTAAAGATTGTGGCAAAATGTTGTTCTAATTCTATAAAGCTTGCCCATTGTTTATTAGTCAGCCATCCTCCAAACTCTTCGGTGGGATTTGGCTCGGTAACATCAATGCCTGTACCACCAACCAAGAAGAAACGAAGTTCGGACATATCAATCTTGTTTTCACTCTGCATTATCTTCACACACATCAGGAAACTGAACAAAAGCTTATCTTTTTCCAAAAGAGAACGACACACATTCTCGTACAAAATCGTTGTGAATTTCTCAATAATATTTAAGCATCTTCGTTCTTTACCGATTGCTGAGGTTCTGATTGCTTCAAAGTACAAGTTTGTGTACCAATCAAGAGAATACTGGTACATTGGTTCGATGTTTGCCAAGTCTGCCACCACAAAGAACAAAGCGCTAACTCTCTTTGCAACTATTTGGTAAAAGTTTCTGATATGCTGGAATCTTTCTTGATCTCTTTGTTGGGCTTCCAGTTGTCTTTCAATTTGTTCAGATTCTTCCTTTGAACTCTTTAAGGTTTCAATCAGCTCTTCATCATCGAGAATGTTTCCTGATGACTCTGAAAGCTGCTTCAAGATTCTGTCTTCAGTTTGCTTCTGCTTGTTTTTATTTTCGAAATATTCAATAATATTCTTTTGCCTTCTTTCTTCCATGCTTGGCTCTTCAGCTTTGACGACAATGTTCAGCATATTATCTTCAAGACCTTCTGGCGTAACAGTAAAGTTTAGCAGCGCGACTTTGACGCAGATTTCTGGGGCATAATGAGGCTTTGGAAGCTTTGTTGTGATGTAAAGTTTAAAGTCGTTCGAATAATCGATGAAGTTATCTCCTACCTTCATTTTCCAACCTCCACCTTGCTTGATCTTCTTTTGAGATAAGATCGAATCAAACAGAGGATCTATCACCTCACCAACATTCTCAAAGAGGACAGGGAATCCATAACTGATTGCGCTCTCCAAACTTAAATTATATTCATTCGCACTTTGGGTTGGGCGAATTACCAGAAGCTTTCTTGATTTCTCCATTTCTCTGATCCAACGATTTGCTTGGATTTGTGGATCGATCATCAGAGGGTAGCGTGCAGAATTCTGCATAATAATGGCATTATCAATAGATAAAGAATCATTAGGGAGTTTGAATCTATTTGTCCAACTACCGATTGTCACAGCATCAGAAAGAATATTCTGGAGGTTAAAGCCTGTAGATTGCTGAATGCCTTTACTTTGAATCAAATCTGACCACGCAGCCTGAGCTTCTTCTCTATAGGCTCGAGGGAAGGCTCCCAAGTAAGCAATTATACCAGAACAAAGCAAGACGTCTCCAATAACGTTCTTGCTACTTTCTCTCAACTCTGCGGCTCTTTTACCCCACATTAATTTCTCTCCGGCCAAACCATCAATCAACTTTTTCGCTCTCTCTAATTGAACCTTGCATTTGTCGACCTTTGCTTGAAGATTTTCCTTCTCAGCATTTTTATCATCGAAATCCTTTCTCAAAGCTTCAATTTTATCTTCAACAGCTTTCAGCACAGCCTTCTTTTCAGCAAGTAAACTTTCAGCTTGTTTGAGAGTTGTTTCGGCTTGCTCGAGTTCCCTCTGCTTTGGATCCACAACCAGATAAGCATCGTAAGTTTCGATAACGGCACGAATCCACAAAGATAAATTTGCAGCTGAAGAAGAAGCTCTTTTTACAACCTCATAATCAAATTCGGCAACTGTCAAGAAGGTTTTCACCTTTTCAATAGTTTTGGTATCGATGGTTGAAATCTTTTGAACATCATAACTCTTCACATCCTTCAAAAGCTTGTCTACGTTCACCAGCACCTTCTTCTTTGCAGTTTCCCAGTAGTCTTCAACCATTATAATACCTTCTTTCTTTCTAATGGCGTCAACCTTCATAATGATACAAAGGACTTTCATTGTCATTGTAATTGGATCTGCGACCTTCTGGTAAGACTTTAAAGTGTTCAACTCATTCTTATCAACACTGTTCAGAGCGGCTTCAGCTCTTTCCAAAATTGGCAACACCTTGTCAAGCTCAGCTTGACATTCGGTTCGAAGCTTCAGAGCTTCTTCCTTCTGGATGTTACATTCAGCCTCTTCTTTGGCGCAGATTTCTCTTTGAGCATCAGCCTCTTTCTTCTCAACCTGGATGACCTGCATCATGGCTGTCACTTCCTTAGACTTCTCAACCAGTTGAGGTGTCAAATTTGTCAACTCTTGCTTCATGTTCGTAACTTCCTCTTCAGTTTTCAACAACTTCTCGAGACCAGATTCATATCTGTGAATTGAATTATTCACTTGGTTAATTCGCTCAGTCAGTAATCTTTTGAATGTTGACAACAACTCCAAATAACTTGTTGGAGTCACATAGTAATATTTTCTCAGCTCTTGGTAATATCTTACAGACATTGCCATGATACGGGTTTGCATATCCACACAGATGTCAACAATGCTTTCTTTGAAAGATTCTTCAATGCTTTGCTCGTTTAGCATATAAGTAGCCACACTCTTTAAAGCCTCTTCTGGCCAAGGCAAGAACCAATCAATAGTTGTATTGTTTACCAAGGAGGGGAAGATTCTCAGTCTTCTTCTGAAAGCTTCTCCGACAGGAGAGAAGCATAAAATCAAATGAAGATTCTCTTTACATTTTGAAATGAAGTAATTATATTTCTCGTTCGCTGTTCCGCCTTCAGGTAGCACGCTCGATATTTCTTCGACAATCTTTGCCCTTTCATCAGCGGGGAACAAACCTGGGACTTCTCCATTATTCAAAAGAGATGAAATATCTTCCAGGATTGCTTCTTTCCAAATTTGGGTATCGGTAAAGATGAAAGCAGTCTCTTTGTTCTCAATACCGCACTGCTTTAATAGATTCTGGAGATCTTCGACCCAAGATTTTTGATCATATCCTTTGTTAATTTCAATTTGGTAAATGTCCAAGCCAACAATCGCGGATGCTAAAATAGCCAGTGACTTTCTTCCAGAACCACCAACACCGACCAATAATGAATGGCCTAATGGAGTGCTCATGACTCTGACAATCTTGATAACATGTTCAATGGCGAAGGTAAACAGAACTAAGTTCATCTTATTTGATGAAAAACTATTGTATTCTTCCAGTGCAGCATCAGCAGCCTTCTTCATTGCATCTCTATCAGTCAATTCACAGTAGACATTTGTCAACTTCTTTGTCTGATCACTGTCTGCCCAGATAGTAGGCACGAAGGAGGCCCATAAGATTGGCTCGACCGTCACTAGATCTTCCCAGTTTCTTCTAAAGTTGGCTTTCAATATTCCTTTCAAGAGTTCGATAAAGAAGTCTCGATCTTCTTCTGAAATCAGTCTATCATGGAAAACTCTCAGACATTCGTGAATCCACAGCTTGATAAAGTCGGAATCATCAATGAACGATTTATTTGTGGCTTTAGAAATTCCTTGGAAGACCTTTGAAATATCTCTCAGATTATAAATATAATGAGACTTGGCAGGAGTTGGCAAGAGCTCTTTAGAAACCTTTATTTTATTATAAAGCTCAATTGTTGAGTTGACGATATTGTCTCTCATACTAGCAATTCCTCTTGAAACTGTGTTTGGCATGTTATTAAAGTACCAGTCCATGACACTGTTGAAAATTTTTTGCAATGAATGTGAAGAGAATGGCTCAGTATATTGAACGGTAAAGTGTCTTGCATATCGATTTGTGATAGTGTTTCGCCCTGCCGAAGGTGGACCCATGGCAGCAATGAAAATCATATCAACAAAACTCTTGAATTCTTTCGTCTCCAAATCATACCAACCTCCAAAGTCCATCCATTGTCTCAAAAGCTCGATGGGCGGCTGTGCGCCATACACTTCTTTTGCAGGCATATTCAAGTCATCAATAAACACAATCATAAACTTCTTTCTATCTTCTGGAGCAAAAACACCTTTTCTACGTCTTGTTGTCATCTTCGCTTCTATGGTCTTTTGAAGCTGATTTGCTTGTGTTTGTCCTGAAAAAACGGTCGTTAGGTTTGCATAATCTTCATTTGTAAACTTTTGTTTCAGTTCATTCTGGATGGAAATTGTCTTTCCTGTACCAGTTGGTCCAGTAAACAATATATGCTTGGAGTTCTGAACCAACAGATTCACAAAGAACGAAGTTCTCACAGACTCCACTGTCGGAATAATTAATTGATGGAAACTGGCCTTCTCAGGAATCTGATAGCCCGCGAGAACTTGAAGCCAATTGATCCACGACCCTTTGCTTCTTTCAAATACCAAATCAAAAATATTTTCGGGGTCGCTCAGTCTGAGCTTGTATGCTCTGGGCTCAAAAGGTTGCTTATCTGTATCGATCTTGTATAACTCAGCAACGTCATTACATGCCAAAAGCTTCATCAAGAATTTGTGGAATTCAGGTCGCACTGGCTCTTCAAGGACACCTCCAATTGCCCAGATACAGCTGAATAAAATCAAGTTGTTTAAGGTTTCATCAATGTTGCCTGGAACTTTCAGTCCTTCAACATCATATTCCTTTAGGAATATTTGCATCAGATTTATAGTTGAATTGGCCATCGCCATCTCAGATATGTGCATAGGGAACTTTCCGTACTTCTTCACAAAACTCAAACATGCATCCATAAACCATCTCAATGTATCAAATATATAATCTTTTTGCTTCACGAGACTTGTGGGAATCTTGTACATATATGCCTTTAAAAGAGCCTCCCAACCCAGATTCTTGGTTTCAAGATAAACCATACCGCATCTTGAGACTGTAGCAGGCGAAGCATAAAATAGATCCTCAACTTCAAACATCATTGTCATCTGAGGAGTGAGTTTCACAATCTCACCAGAAGTCAGACACAGCTTTTTATTATCATCCAAAACTGTATTCATATTTTCAATCCACACAGCATCGACAGGACCATCAAACATCATCCATTTTCTCTCAGGATTTTCATAATCTCTCACACAGACTCTCATCAAGAGGGGCAACACTCCATCGGACCAAGCTTTGGAATCTGGATCAAACTTTCCATAAAGCTGAGTAATTGTGATTGATTTAGGGTTCAGCTTGTAGCTTTTGGCACCAGTGAAGCTTCCCTTACCCTTGAGATGATTCATTGCTTTCTCCAAAGCTTCAAGCACCTTGGATTTTCCTGAGAAAGCAGCTCCAACCAACATTAACCCGTGTCTAACCATGATTGTCTCATACAATTGGATGCATTTCTTCAAGAAGGATTTTTCAGGGATCAACTCGTCGTTTTCCAAAACGTGGATCAAAGCTTGCTCTAGCATTGTATAGTCGGATTCAGGCATCACATTGCCTGGGAATAAATCGCTTGTGATACTCAGGAAAAGTGGAATATCATTCATTGTAAACTTGGGCAGATTCACATCATACAGGGCTCGCATACAAATGATATCCTCATTTTCAGTCATTGTTCTTTTCAGTTGACCAGCTGCAGTCAGAATTGCTTTCAAGGCTCTCATACCAAAATCGTAATGCTGTTGTGTCGAGAGTTGTTCACTTGAAAGCTTCAAGGACGCAACAATCTTTCTGGCAAGATTACGGGCATCCTTAAAACCGTAAGAATAGAGGATAATCTCAGAAATCAAAGAATAGTCGGGAACCATCATAGCACAAGGTCTAAACAATGCTTTCAGGTTGTCAGGAAGCTCTGAACGACCGGCATAACCGGGATTCATTGTGATGTTGATAGCGCAAGAGGGAATCAAAGAAATTTCCGCATCATCGAACCAAAAGTTCTTCTTTCTTCCTTTGATGGCTTCTTGAATCTGCATAACTTGCTGCGCAATAACTGACAGCACTTCCAAGTCAATTCTGTTAAACTCATCGAAGCAGCACCATGCTCCTGAAGAAGCCAACCCCTTGAAGAATTTTCTCATTGCCAAGTAATTCAAAGTGTCAGAGCAGTTGAACACCACACATTGAATAGCAATAGCCTTAGCCAAATCCTTGACTGATTCGGTTTTTCCTGTTCCGGCAGGACCTTCTGGGGCTCCACCGTATTGTAAGTAAAAGGCTCCGATCAAGGTTCTGTAGCATCTATCGGTCAAAGGTGTGATAACCAGTCTTGTGGAATTTCCCAAGTATTCAAAATTGTATTTCAACTCTGCGTTAATCATGCGAACCTTCAAAGCGTTCTCCTCCCAATAATATCTGAGCTGACTCAGCCATTCAAAGTCAGTCGCACTCTCAACACCCTTCACCACCAGGTCATGAATCACGTCTCTGGCGTGCACATCAATAACGACCAGGGCTCCCAAAGTCAGTCTCTCAAGGTCTGTCAAATCTCCTCTCACCAGCTCAATAATATCGTTCAGCTCATCTGTGAGTTGCTTATCAAAGCCTTCCAAATCCAAGTCTTTCGCCTTTGTCAATGCACTCTCTGCTTCGGATGTCCACCTGATTTGGTTCACTGCCAAAATAACCTGGCCTGGCCACTTACGCACCCAATCAACTCTCTTGGTGTTTACGTCTCTTAAAGAGTCTCTGGTAATTTGATGCAAAGTCTTTTGCATCACGTTCTCCACTTCAAGAAGCCATTTCTCAACATTACCTTTCTTGTCTCCTTCATTCACATTCACGCTCTTTATAAACTTCACCTTCTCTTTTTCTGCGGAAATCATGGCAACAACTTCCATATTACTGTTAAACTCAACCTCGCTAATTGCTTCAAAACATTTGCTCATGTGAGGCTGAACTGCAGTAGGATCTTTGGTCTGGGCAAGAATTTCCAATAATTCATCATCTGATAAGAAGAAGAATCTAGCAAAGGCCTTTCTTTTTGTTTCGAGGTAATCTGCCAGCGCCTTTTGAATGACATCCAGACTCTTGTTGTGACTTTCAAGTTCTTGGTTCATCTTCTCAAGGTCGATCACATCATGATTATCAAACATCTTGGGTTCCTTCGCCACAATATCCATTGTGTGTCTAAAGTAAATATCAATGACCTCAAAACTCTTTTGCTCCATTGGAAGCTTCCATTTAATATCTTCACTAGCAAAAATAGGCTCCAAATAAAGCCAGCCTCTCTGGCACTTGATCCAGTTTTCTAGGGTGTCTTGAATCAGAAGCAGCTTGTTCTCTATCACTGTTGCCTTTGCCAAAATTGGCTTCACATCAGGGGATGCCTTCAAGACTTGAACAAGTGTAAGCTGCTCATCAAGGAACTGTTGAATCTCTTCTGTTGTCTTGATCACTGAAATTCCAGTCTTATGGGGCATCAGTTCGACAGCCAAGTATTTAATCTTCTCGCTCATTTCACCAATCTTCTTTTCAATGTTCCATTGTTTATCCGCTTTCTTGCTAATCTCTTCCAGTTTCTCTCTGTGTTCCAGCATATTCATATCAATCAATCCCTTCAAAGAGAGCTCATTGAGATCCTGAGTGGGGATATTACACTCTCTGTAAATATCTTCCCAATGCTGCGGCTTTTTGATCATAGCCTCTGTTGTCAGCATTTCAATAAGAGGCATCTGAATCTTGAAGTTGTCAATCTCTTCTTTAAATGACTTCATCACAGTGCTTGCATCTTCAGATAACTCTTGGAAGATTTTTGTCAGCCTCATCGTCTCACGACTTGTTTGGTCAACTCTAGTGGCGATAGGTTGGAACTTGAGCTTCAAGAAATTTCCAGTATACCATTCGTGTAATTCATTACTAAATTCGAAGCAGAGATCCCACATCTTGCTGTAAGGTTCAAACTGTTGAATCAATTCCAAAAGGTGCTCATACTGAGATATTGGTTGCTTAAAGATATCCTCACGATAGTTGATGTTCTTAACTTTGGCTTGGGCACCAGTGAGCTTATCACGAAGAATTTGCACATCTTGTGAGTTACGTGCCACATTCTTATAAGAATTGAATCTTGAAATAATTCTAAAGTCATCCACAAACCCTTGGATTTCTCTTTCGAATTCAAGCTTCTCTTTCTCGAGTCTATCCATGAATCGAGCTTCGAATGAGTTGACCACTCTCTGGGCTTGAATGACGTTTGTTCTAATTTCAGGAGGCAATGTCTTCAAGTTCCAATAGTTACCCCAATCAGCCTCCTTAAAATTGTATTGGTTATCTTCCAAAATCTCCAAATAGTCAGAAATCTGCTTCACTTGTTCCTCATATTGCTCAATTCTAATCTCATGATTTTCGATATAGCTCTTCAAGAGCACCAACTCATCTTCATCCTTTGGTTCTGTTGAAAGCTCTTCCAACATCTTTTCAAAGCCTTTATTCACACTCTTGATCATATCGGAACAAAGATCTGAAATCTTTGACAAAATGCTCTGGTTGATTTCTGTTGCACGACTAATGATATTTTCCTTGATATTTTGAGTCCTCACTTGGAACAGATGGGTGTTTTTCTCGTTAATACAAAGCGATCCAACTTCTCTCATGGCCTCTGCCAGTCTTTTCAGCTCACTCACCAGGTTTTGCACCGTTGGCTTTTGCTTATCAAACAATCCTTTCAAAACATCCTTCTTGCTCTTCTCATAAAGGAACTGATATTTTTTAAACTTGTTTATTATGCTTGTTGGCTCCTTGAAACCAATAGCCACAAACTCCTTGACTTGACTGATAGCCTTTGCAACAGCGTCTTCAGTCACTGTCACGTTGTAGGAAGGTTGCTTATCCATTTTAATCAATGGAACGATATCAGGCTCCAGCTTATTGATCGCATTTGTCAATTCCACAATCCATTCAATTGGTCTGATAAAAGCTTTTGTGATCTTGTCTTTTGAAGGTGAAAAATAAATCATCTCATTCTCATCAGTTTCGCTTGCTTCATCTTCTTCGTTCTCATCTTCCTTATTCTCTTCTCCTCCTTCTTCTCCTTCTGCCTTTTCTTTCTCTTTCTCCTTTTCAGCCTTGGCCTTTTCTTTTTCTTTCTTCTTATCTTTCTTGTCCTTTGTCGAGTCTTTCTTCCTAAAGTTGATATTCAATATCAACAGTGGAACTTCAGAAACTCTCCAATACTCTCCCGTCTTGGTCTCTTGAGGGTACACGAATCTTCTGATAAAGTTTGTCCAATTTCTCACATTAAACTCCGTCACAAGCTCTCTCACAAAATAGTTGAAAATATAATCGATCTTCTTTATCAATTTCTGAAATGACGTCTCAAAATATTCATCTGGATCAGTTTGATAACAATTGAAATCACTACGAATGATATCTTGGACTTCACCAATCAAATGTTCTCTCCAATGACTTAATAAAGTTTGCTTTCCATTTGAAAATGCAAGTTGTTGAATTTGGCCAAATTTCTTTAAATCAAGGGGAAGCTCTCTTGGCAAAATATTTGTAGCTAATACTGACAAGTTGTTAAATTCATAACTCTTCTCCATCAATGTATTCAAGCATAAAACCACCTTTTTATTCGCACTTGGATGCTGTTCTTTCACTTGAACTTGGAAGTCTCTGAAATTATAGGCGAGTTGATCAAACAGAGCATAATAAGGAACTTCTTCATCTCTTTCTCGAACCTTTATTCTGAGAGTGTTGTATTTGTAATGAGTTTGAGGATCTTTCATTTCAGATATAATGTTGAACTTCTTCATGTGAAGTTTAAACAATTTTTCAACTTCATCCATCAAGCTTTCCAACGATTTCAAGTTATACATCTTCTCATTTCCTTTCTTGGTAAAAAGCTTATTCTGAATCTTCTTTTTCTCTTCGGGTTGTAAAAGACTAATGTTTGTATCTGATTGAGAATCAACATATTTGTAGAATCTCATTTCATCTTCTGCCGTAAGTTGTCTTTCTTTTGCCAAATCAAGTCTAAGTTTAAACTTTTGAGGATCTTCATCATTGAATTGCAGACTCAATCTTCCAACATACTTCAAGGTTGGTTGGTTCAGCACTTGAACCAAAAACTTATTCCTTTTTGGATCATACTCAAGAACTTTCACATCAGCCCAGATATACTTATAATTACTGTAAACAAGAGTTTTTGCATGAGCAGCCTCAGGTTTAGCTTTGCATTTTTCAAGCCAGACTTCTGGTGGTAAATCATCTTCCCAACAATCGTATTTCGCCAATTGTTTAGTTGGTTGCATAGCATCATTAGTTTGTTTTGATTCTCCTTTCATGTCTGGTTCACTCAATAAGATTGATTCATTTTCTAGCCGAGTTCTTGTCTTGAATAAAGTTCTTTCTGGATGGATCTGAGTTCTCATTGATGCCTCAGACGTTTGTGAAATTTGAGATGTATTATGGAAGCCAGGAGTTAGACTTCTGTTATATGCAGAAATTGTTCCAGACTCCATTGGCTTTGTTAAGATCTTTCGATGTTCTCTAGAAAACATATCTGTTTTTGTTGGCTGTGATTCGATTGATCTGTGTCTTGTTCCCAAGAACTTGCGCTCCGGTTCAACCGATCTTTGTCGTGATCTTCCTTCTGGGCCAACAGATCCTCGCGTGAGACTTGAGGTTCTCTGAGCAGTCTTATTCTGCGTTGTAGTTAGCTGAGGATAATCAAATTTCGGTATCTGGATCTTGAATATTGGACCTGTGACTTTCTGCCGAGGACCGTTTCGATTCATTTTAAATAATTAAGCTATATATTTGTT
>Ga0256907_1000382_pt1 | contig 13013 bp, 13 predicted proteins | sample MC6MC0745MT_FD_186329 | JGI IMG/M metagenome (GOLD analysis project Ga0256907, IMG submission 186329) | Metatranscriptome of enriched soil aggregate microbial communities from Iowa State University, Ames, United States - MC6-MC0745-MT... | ecosystem: Environmental > Terrestrial > Soil >... | reverse complement strand
GGAGATTACAGTTCCCGAAAATACTAAATCTAGGAACGAATTGATATTACGCGATATCTGTATTGAATTTTTAATTGTAATACCTGTGGCTTCGTGGGCGAAGCTCCTTGGGTGCATATATATAGCAAAGAGATTCCAATTGGCGTCGGCTGAATAAGTGAGCTTATTTATTGAAGCCGAATAAATCAAATTTAGTTTCTTGAGAAGTTTAAAATCCATTAACAGATAAGGGCCAAAGGCATTCGTCGCTGCCTTATAACTGCTTTTTAATGATGAAACCTCATCAGAGGTTAACATATATTTTTGTTTTCGCGATGAATAACTTACTCCGAAATAAAAATTTAATATACTCGCCTTCCATATATTGTAAATAATAGAAAAGCCAGCATTTTGAGAATAACCAGTGTTGCTCTGAAAATTTAAATTGTATGTTTCGGACTGTTGATTATCCTCGCTATAATCTATATCTGTACCACTGCCATGGATTGTTCTATAAGCTCCAGCATTAGCAATTAGTAAAATTTTTTTGATTTTCACTTCTCCAATTATCTGAGTACCCAAAGATGTAATATCTTTAAACTTTAATTGAGAGAGAATGTTAGGGTTTTGACCGCTCATGTCTCCTGCAATTGACCATTTTAAATTATTACCCTCAATACCACTATGAAAGGAAATTGACGAAGAAACCTGACCATAAGCATTTATAATTAGAAAAATGCATCCAAATAGGGTACTACATAATTTTGCCTTTAGTGACTTACAATATCTATTCATCATTTATATTATACTAATAAGTATCCCAATACTTATAATGGAAAATGAATATCTGTTTTCTGAATTTAATTATTTTTTTCTTATCATCACTATCCTATACTCTTTTACCATTCAGATATATCTTGTCTTAGACAACTGTTCCGTTATTATTGATCAATTCCACTTTTAGTTCATCCGGTGGGAAACCATCTTCATTATAATCTAATTTCAAAAAATGAGGTTTAATAAGACGGGGGAAAATCAAGGAGAGATGGTTTTTTCCATCAACCTCCATAATTGTGAAGTAATTAGGAGATAGGATATCAGGTGCCAGTTTCCCTTTTGTCGGCGAAGGACTTATATCATTATTGCCATAAGATTCAAGCTTTAATTTATTTTTGTCGATTTTATCTGATATTTCTAAGTCCTGATTGAGTAGATCTTCATTGTTTTCATTTACAATAGCAACTTCTATCATAGTATCTGATTTAAAATAAGAATCCTCTTTAGAGCAGCCTATACTAAGCAATAATGCACAAAAAATTAAGAGCATATTTTTCATAACCTTAATAATTTACTTGTAATTGAGTATTTAAATATGGCATAAACATATGAAATTTTTATTTTCTACAGGCTATATTATTTCGCGTTACACACTTTTATGTAGTTTTTAAATTAAATTTATTGTATACCAATATCTAAACAAAACAACCTTTACAATAATTTGTTTCTTTAAAAACTAATATAAATTAAATATGAGAAAGAATATTTTTATATCCTTACTTGCATCAGTCATTTTGTTTGCAAATTGTAGTAAGGACGAATCGAGAAAAGCGGTAGAAGAAAATACTATCCAAAACAGTGATGAATTAATTAAATCTAAACTTAAATTACTAGGTTTTAATAATAAAGATGTAATTATTAGTGGAGACACAATTATTGTTGAAGGCGATATTATTCTGTTTAAGTCTAAACTATTAGACAAAACAACTCGACCAAGACAAGCAACTACACATCAGTTTCCCTATATAAGGAGTGCTGATATGAATCTAAATATCTATATCCAACCCCAATCCAGTGGGGGGTTTACAACTGCTGAAATAAACGTAATTAAGGCTGCAATAAACCAGTATTTACAATCCAACTTTCCACCATCTATGGGAATTGTTTCTATAAACTATACTACAAATAGTGCTGACCCGAAAAATATAAGAGTTGTCCCGGGAAACTTACCTACGAGTACATGTGGAAGGGCAACAGCACCTACTTCAGTAACCGAGAATGGTTTATTGTTTACTAAAATTGGGGGAGATTTGTTAATTAATTTGAATTCTTTTAGGAATAATCTTGATAATTCGCAAAAGACATATTTAATTGTTCATGAATTTGGACACATGCTCGGCTTTAGGCACACCAACTGGAGAAGCGATGAGCCTGAATTTGTAGATGGTGTAGGGGCGTATACTGTCCCATTTACAGGCAACAGCACTGCAAATCCCGACCCTAACTCTGTATTTAATTCATTTGGATGCGGCATTTATTGGGCAGGTTTTTCAGCATGGGACATACAGGCCATTAAATATGTTACCAGAGGTACTACTTCTAGTTAAGAATTAATTAATATCAGTTGTGTTTGATAACATCAAGTCTGCATATGTTTAATTTGCAGGCTTTTGTTATTTAATGTATCTATAATAAAAACCAATTTTAGCTTAATTTGGTTTTTAGGGAAAACATCTTGTAATAGAATGTTTTAATAACTCCTTTTGCTACTAATTTCGAGTTCGTAAAAACGAACTTTTTTTTGTAGTGTCTGAAAGTTAAAAAATCGCCAAAATAAAGGGAATAATTAGTAAAAAAATAGTTTGTTTTGAAGTTTGTCGGTAGACTTACATCTAAATATTTCAGTCTAGGACAGATGTTCCTCAAACGGTTCTGCAAAGATTATCAGAAATGTAAAACAAAAGATATCAGGAAAGGACACAAGTTTCACTATTTCTAGACTATGGACAGCAGGTATATTTCAAAATAGAATGTCTTACAATTAATCCACAGCTCTTACAAGGTTACCATAGCGTTTATTGCTTTTTTTGACCATTATCGCGAACAAACATTTTTCTAAATACGAGACGGTTCTTCTTTTTCTTTTCCACTATAAAGGCTAACTATATCACAAGAAATATCAATATTCAAAAGGAATATAGGCTCAACTGGTATAATCCAAAGCTTATTGTTCAATTTCAGACATACCGAGCTAAAAAATAAAAACTCAAAATAAAGAGCACTACATGCCTTCAATTTTCTACTAAAAGACTAGTTTTCTGTAAAATTGGATATTCTTATACTCTAAAGAATATCCAATTTTATTATTTTTACAACTTACTGTAGCAAAGTGTGGGTCAGCTCCGTATAATAGACAACACGAGCGCAATGTGTTTTACACAAAAAAAGATTTTAATATTACACGGTTATGAAAAACTATAGATTATTTAATTTTATTGCCATCACAGTAGCGATATTCTTATTATCCAGCTGCCTGAAAGATAATGACGACCAACGGATTCCAAGAGCTCTTTTTACCATGGTCAATGGCTATAGTGATGCTAATGCGGTCATCTATTACGCCGACGGGGGGCCTTTACAAAATCTAAATTACCCTCTGGAGTTTAAAAGCTATAACCCAATAGTTGGCTTATTCACTGGGGCTAGAAAAATAGCCGTTTCTGCAGAATATAACAATGTCCTTGTTGATACAACAGTTACAATCAAAGACAGTACAATTTATACGTCATTTGTTTATGGCAACAAAGCGAAGCCAGTCCAAGTCATCACAACGGATAAAGTCAATAAAGATATTAAGAACACAGAATCTGGTTTACGTTTCTTTAATTTTGCTGAGGGAACCGACCAAGTAACCCTTCAAATTGGTAGCCAAACTTCTCCGACGGAATGGACCAACCGCGCAAAAGAAACACAAAATTCGGCGACTGCCCATCAAGGTTTTATTGCACAAAAAAGTGGAACCTTTACTATTATAGCGAAAGATAAAGCCGGAAAAACCATCGCTACTCGCAAGGATATCAAATTGGTTGAAAATTATTACTATTCATTGATATTGATCGGTAAGGCCAATGATGAGAAAAAACCATTGTACCTTGGTTTGGTACCACAGGCTGCAAATTAAAATACCCCGTTTTCTATATACTGAAAAAGACCATCGCATTCATGTGATGGTCTTTCTTTATTTTGAACAATGATTCTATCTCTATAACGGGATAGCCCTTTTCCATTAAACACTAAGGGGTTTCTTTGGGAGCAACTTTAGAGACAACATAGATATCCTCATTATCTTTCTTCATCTTATATTTCTCCCGTGCGATACGTTGCACCTCCTGCGGATTGGATCGAATGTCGTTTATTGTTTTTATAATCGCTGCATTCTCCTTCAGATAAAAGGATCGTTCCGTCTCCAGGTTGGCCTTTTGCTTTTGATAGCTGTATTGTGTCGCAAAATCATTTCGATCAAAAAACAACATCCACACCAAAAAAGCCAAAGTGGCTAATAAATACTTATTTCTTATTAAAGACCATAATCGTTGCATAGGACAAAAATACTATTTAGCTTTTATACTCCCGATATTTTCTTCCAAAGTTAAACATCTTTAATAAAGATATGGAATAATGTACTCAAATTCATCATATACTTAGAATAATCTTATCTTTAACAATTCGAAACAACATTAATATTCCGATGAAATATCCGTATTTGAAAAGCATAAATAGCCTTAAAAATAATGTGGATATTCCATATGGCCATTAAAGAATAAATCATTTACATATGAAATACTATCTCATTGCTGGCGAAACATCAGGTGACCTACATGGAGCCAATCTCATCAAAGCACTTAAAATAGAGGATCCCACGGCTACATTCAAAATAGTTGGTGGTGATTTGATGCAGGAAGCCACTGGAGAAAAAGCATTGATACACACTTCAGCGATGGCTTTTATGGGTTTTGTGGAAGTTTTGAAAAACCTAGGCAAAATAGCTGAAAATTTGAAGGCAGTCAAAAGTAATCTGTTGAAAGAAAAACCTGATGCTGTTATACTCATAGACTTTCCCGGTTTCAATTTAAAAATCGCCGAATTTGCCAAAAAGCATGGTATCAAAACATGTTATTATATTTCTCCAAAGGTATGGGCGTGGAATCAGGGTCGTGTGAAAAAGATCAAAAAAATTGTCGATCATATGTTCTGTATTTTACCATTTGAAGTTGATTTCTACAAAAAATGGCGCATGCCGGTCGATTATGTGGGCAATCCGCTGCTCGATGCTATTTCAGCCTACTCTTTTAATCCGAAATTCCGGGATGAAAACGGTTTTACAGACAAACCACTCATTGCCTTATTGCCGGGTAGCAGAGAAATGGAGATTTCCAAACTTCTTCCCATTATGGCCGAACTCCCCTATTTTTTTCCAGTACATCAGTTTGTCATCGCCGGTGCGCCTAATTTTGACGAATCTTATTACAAACAGTTCATGAGGGGTATCGATATTCCGGTTATTTTCAATCAAACATATGATATCCTAAACAATGCTGAAGCTGCAGTAGTCACCAGCGGTACCGCCACACTGGAAACAGGTATATTGAAAGTTCCGCAAGTTGTCGTATATAAAGCAAACGCAATATCGGTTTGGATTGCCAAATTAGTGGTTAAAGTAAAGTTTATTTCACTGGTAAACCTAATAAACAACTTTCTCTCCGTAAGAGAGTTAATTCAAGAAGATTGCACAGCATATGATATTTCCTATGAAGTGGGTGAACTGATCAACAACAAAGCGCATCGGGCAAGTGTGTTAGAAAATTACGATATCCTTGCCGAAAAATTGGGTACACCGGGTGCCTCGGAGAAAACAGCTAAATTAATTGTAAAATATCTTAGTAAAAATTAAACTCTTTGGGCTTTCAATTGTCAAACTATTAAATAGTTACAAATAATTAAAGGTTTATGAAATCGAAACTTATTTTAGGCTTTCTTTTTTGTGTCGCGTTTACCTTTGTTGGTAAAACCCAAGAAACACAGCATTTTTCCAAGCTTGAAATTGGAAAAAAAGCCAAGAAAAATATTGACAGTAAAGACTCCACAGCAGTTATCCATATTGACACACTGATCATGAAGGATAACTCTACCTTGTCCTTTTACGGAAAGAAAAATGTAAAAATCACCATTGATTACGCTGAGATCGGAAATAAAGCAACTTTCTATGGGACCGATGGAAAGAATAATGGCGCCAATTTTGATATCAACGCCAATTTTCAAAAATTGGGTTCACTGTATATTATCGCAAAAGGCGATGATGCATTTAATGGAACCAAAACATTCCCCAATGGAAATGGTGGCAAAGTGAAAGTTACCCTGGCAACAGGAAGTATAAAACCACAGGCAACAAATAAGAAGTCACCAAATTATATCTATGCCGATGTCGTAGCAGGTGGCAGAGCTGTCAATGCAAACACAGACTTGAGAAATATCTATGATCGGATAAAAACCGCGCCTACAGGTCTTAGAGGTTTACCACAAGGGCAGATTTACTCAGGCAGTGCAGGTACGGAAGGTTCCTTTGAGCTGATTTCAACCCAATAGGATAAACGGAAGCAACTTGTCAATAAAAAAGCATCAATGCTCACATTGATGCTTTTTTATTGACCTGAGTTTTTATACTAATTTCAATGACAGCCTCTCTTTTTTAGTTCATAGGCTAACACCAACCTTGTCATCCGATCGTATCTCGCCATTCCCTCCTTCTGATTGTTATGTGTTAGGTATTGATTGTAAAACAGTCCCATCAGATCGTTGATCCAACCGGTATAATCACTCCAAAATAAGCGTTCATCCGCTATATCCGCCAGCACCAACTTGCTCAGTCTTGTTTGATAATTCTTCGAAAGATCTGGATACATGCCTCGTAATTCTCCCAGCATATATAAGGTCGTTTGCAAATAAGCTGAATAGCGATAAAAGGATTGCGGATGATGCTGTAAGCGAACAAAAGCAATAAAATTAGCTTCATCCTCAAAACCAACTCCCTGTTGGTGGGCGAGCTCATGTACATAAGTAAACGGAAAAGATAAGGCTGGCATAGCATAATTTACCTGCGCTTCGTGTGTAAACGGGTTGAAATAACCTGAAACACCGAAATACGAAACAACCACACTATTTAAAGGCGACTTAGCGCGTACCTGACTACTTGATAAAAAAGAAGAAAAAGTGGTATCATTTTTTACCCAACTTGCCAGATCCGCCCGTATATGATCTTTCCGATCCGCCCATTGAGCAGGATTGACCTTTTCACGCAAAGCATTTGTACTATCCAGGTATTCATCGAGTACCATGAGATAGTCTGCAAGCTTCAAGTTATCAACTTGCAGGTTTGCATTCACACTGATCGGCTTCCGATAATAATTCAACCCCCAGGAGACATAAAAGAAAATATATAGCCCAAGAAATAGATTTACGATAAATAAAAGAGTTCGACAAGCATCCGACCATTTTTTACCCCATACCTTACGTATAAGATGAACTAGCCAATAGAGCAGAAAAATAATCGTGAAAGCGTAAAAAATATCCCCCATGCTAAGGGGAATATAGCCAAAAATATACTTCGGGATATGTCCATAAAATCGATAAAATCCCTGTGCATAAAATTCCTCTACCCATAAATTATTGCTTTCGATCAACGATAAAACGAATAGCAAGCCAATGAATGATCCAAAAATAAAAACAGCTATTTTATCGCGCTTTGTCATAAATTATTAGCTTTCGTTTTCGAAATAGACCTTATAATAGTTCATCCCTTTATCTTCATCAAATCCCTTTTCAAGGTATTCTCGTTTTCCATGCACATAGATATGAAAGTTCTTATCCAATTTTAGTACAGACTTGTAGGACGATTCCATCTTTTTGACGGCTTTATCCGCAATTTCAAAACTTGACTGGAAAGGTGAATCAAATTCATTTTCAAAACCAGCTTTATAATCCTGGAACATGGCTATCGCCTGGGGATTTCCCAATACTTCTTCTTCAAATTCCTCCTGAACGAAAGTTTCCTTTTCCTTAAAGTAGTTCATTGATTTATTCATCAAATCAATCTTATCGGCCTTCTCCAGTTCAAACGTTTCATCGAGTTTCTCCTGAACAAAATTCTTATAGACTTTCAAGTAGTTACCTGTCTGATTGAAATTGTCATTACGCACGCGCAGTTTGAGGAACTCGTCTTTCCAATACACCGCTTCCTGTTGTCTATTAGTCTGATCCAGTACAAGAACCTTATACCCTTCCTCTTCCTCAACATTGATGATAATGCATCCTTTGTCCAACTTATTGATGTTGATTGCCTCCTGCTCATATTCCAAGGTGAAAGCCCCTTGTTCAGGATATACTTTTAGGTAAGTCTCTTTGTTTTCCGATTTAAATATACCAATAGCATCGTGTTCCTCGCCTTCAATCTGCACATTTTTTAGCGCTACCACATACACCTCTCCTGCTTTAATCTTGGGGTGGCTGGACACCTCATACAGGTGCTTCGAAATCTGCTGGGAAAAATCATGAAAAGGTAACTGTTCTTTAAAGTACTGACGAACAAAATAAAACACCTCGTTCAGATCCAGTTCTTCATTGGGATGATATAGACGATACACTTCGTTCACTTTTGCAAAGGGGCTCATAAAGTACTGCATCAAAAGTCCGGGCAATACTTCATCGCCTTCAAGGGATACAGGGGCATCAGACAGGATATAAAATTCGTCCTGTGCTTTGTTTCCTACACGATGTATAGATAATGCTTCAAAAGTTGCGTCTTGGTGAAAAAACATATTCTTTATTTTATAAAATATATAAATCTATTGCTATTTTAAATGTTTGGCAATGTGCATTGACAATATCTTTGATCTGCGGAGAATAACCGCCTCCCATACTTACCTGAACAGGAATATGCCGCTGATGACAGAGCCCCAATACAAGTGCATCTCTTCGCGCACAGGTCGCTGGACTTAAATTCAATTTCCCCAGTTTATCGGTCCCAAGTATATCTACACCTGCCTGATAAAAGACAAAATCAGGCCGGATACGTTCAAATAAATCCAGCAGATTGTCTTTCAGAATTTTCAGATATTCTTTATCTGTTATATTTTCAGCGAGACCGATATCCAAATGAGAGCGCTGTTTGATAAAGGGATAGTTCTTCTCCCCATGCATCGAGAAGGTAAACACCTGTTGATGTCCTTCAAAGATATGCGCTGTTCCATTCCCTTGATGTACATCCAGATCAATGATGAGGATTCGACTTGCAAGCTTCTGTTGTAATAGATACCCCGCAGCAGTTGCTTGGTCGTTCATCAGGCAGAAGCCTTCACCAAAATCATAACCCGCGTGGTGCGTTCCACCTGCAATTGTGAAAGCTACCCCATATTTCAAGGCATAACCTGCAGCCTGAACAGTTCCATCCAAAATATAGCGTTCGCGGTCTACCAAACTCTTACTCAAGGGGAATCCGATCCTACGAACCATTTTTGCATCTAAGGTCAAATCAAACAGTTTCGTCACATAAGCCGGATCATGTACCAGACAACAGGTCTCAAAACTTGCCAGTTCAGGTCTGAAAAAATTAGCTTCATTGGCCAATCCCTCATGCTTCAACTGCAGGGGAATCAACTCGTACTTTAACATCGGAAAACGATGTCCTTCCTTGACTGGATGGATAAATTCGGGATGAAAAGCTATCTTGAGCACTTTAAATCTTATTTTATTCATGCGAAGATAAGAAAAACTAAAGCAATCCTATTTTATCCAACAATATCAATCGGATATTTTGGAGTTGTATCGGAAAAAGGGCATCTTTGGGTAAGAACAAATCCTCAAGTTGATGTCGGGCGCCGTTTGACATTAAACTTATATTCGATCATAAATAGATACATTACAATAACATGGAAACGACTAATTTGCCTCAATTGTCTGCAATGGAACAGCGTGTCCTGGGCTCCCTAATTGAAAAATCAAAGGTGACCCCCGAATATTATCCCATGACGATCAACAGCTTGCAGGCTGCATGCAATCAAAAAACTTCACGCAAACCTGTTGTTCAATACACCGAAGAGGACATCGTCAATACGCTGGACATCCTAAAAAAGAGAGGGTTGATTTCAACCGTTATCGGTGGTGGATCCAGGGTAACCAAGTATAAGCACAATTTTGCCATACAGTTTCCCCTTATACCATCTGAATTGACTATTATTTGCCTATTACTTCTCCGTGGACCAATGACAGCCGGTGAAATCAATTCAAATGCCGGAAGATTATACGAATTTGACTCTTTAGGTGAAATTAATGAACAATTGGAGAAACTTGCTCAGGAGGGCTATCTGAAATCTCTTCCCAAACAAGCCGGACACAAAGAGGTACGTTATATCCACCTGTTGGGTGAGGTAAACATGGAAGCTTTTGAAAACAGCAGCAGTGCAGCAAGCGGAGCAGCAGATCCTGCGCTTTTGGAACGTATCGGACAACTCGAACAGGAGGTCGCTGAATTAAAACAGAAGTTTCAAGAATTGTGGGACGAACTACATTAATCAATGACGAATACAACTGATTCCAAAACAGAATTATCCCAAGCCACCTTATGGCTGATGACCATTGCCACAGGTTTGGTTGTCGCCAATAATTATTATAATCAGCCATTATTGGGGCTGATTGCCAAAGACCTGCGTGTTAGCGAAGCCACAGTGAGCAGTTCGGCCATGTTAACACAAATTGGTTATGCCTGTGGGCTTTTATTGATTGTTCCCCTAGGCGATATGTTTAAGAGAAAGAAAATGATCTTAATTGATTTTATATTCATTATTCTCTCTTTGGCCGGAATGGCACTTTCCCAGTCTATCACAGCCATCCTCATCTTTAGTTTTTTGATCGGCTTTACATCCGTGATACCACAAGTTTTTGTACCTATGGCGGCAGAACTTGCCCCGAAAGAGAAACAGGCAGCTGCAATAGGCATGGTCATGTCAGGATTATTGATCGGTATCCTTTTATCACGCGTGGTCAGCGGATTTGTCGGTTCCTACTTTGGCTGGCGCGAAATGTATTGGATCGCTACAGTGATCATGATCATCACAGCAATGGCCATCGTCATCAAATTACCCGAAGTTAGCCCTAATTTTAAGGGTACTTATAAAGAATTGATGCTTTCGGTGTGGAACTTCGCCAAGAAACAACCTGTCCTGCAATTGGCTGCATTTCGTGGTGCGATGGGATTTGGAGCGTTTTCAGCCTTCTTTACGACCCTCGTTTTCCATATCGAAGGGCCACCATTTTTTGACGGACCAGCTACCGCGGGTGCATTTGGTCTTGTGGGCGCCTGCGGTGCCCTTGCAGCTGCTTTTGTCAATCGGATGACAGTATACATAGGTACTGCGAAAATTATCCTCTACGCGATATTATTGATGGTATTTAGCTGGCTGCTTTTTGCGCTATTCGGTAATTATTACTGGGGTCTGATCATTGGTGTGATCCTCATTGACCTTGGATTACAGTCCATGCACATCTTAAATCAGAGTGATTTCTACGCGCTCAATCTTGGCGCTAACAATCGTTTGAACACCGTTTATATGGTCAGTTATTTTATCGGCGGTTCAACAGGCACCTTTTTTGCGGCACAAGCATGGCAGCATTTCCAATGGCCGGGGGTTATTGCAGTTGGAACAACATACAGCTTATTGGCATTGCTCGCACACTTATTATTTGATCATAAACTAAGAAAAAACTAATATGAAATTTGGCCAAGTAGATCATCCCGAAGAGGTAGACTTCACACTGCCTTCTACGTCTCAGGAGACCTTAACCCTCCTACAACATTTCAAAAATAAAGAACCTTTTGAAGTATACGTCGGCTGTGCAAAATGGAACAAACAGGATTTAAAGGGTTTTTATCCCAGAGGAACAAAAGACGAGCTTGTTTACTATGCCAATCAATTTAACAGCATCGAACTGAATGCCACGTTCTATAATTCACCGAGCCTGGAGCAGGTAGAAACCTGGAAAAAGAAAACTCCAGCAGATTTTAAATTCTTCCCAAAAGTCCCCCAGTCTATCAGTCATTTTAGCCGATTGCTTAACGCAACGGATAAAGTCAAGTTGTTTACAGATGCTGTGGTTCGATTTGACGAAAAATTAGGTATGGTCTTCCTGCAAATGCATGACAACTACAGTCCAAAAGATATGGCACGGCTAAAATTATTCCTGCACGACTGGCCAAAAGATGTTCCCTTAGCATTGGAAGTCCGAAATAAGGAATGGTTCTCAAAAGCTGAAGTAACGAATGAACTCTATACCTTATTGGAGGAGACCGGTGTAACCAATGTATTGGTGGATACGGCGGGCAGAAGAGATATGTTGCATATGCGCCTGACTACGCCTGTCGCTTTTATCCGTTATGTCGGTGCCAACCATGCATCGGATTATGCGCGTCTAGATAATTGGATAGAAGTATTAAAACTCTGGCGGGATAATGGATTACAGAAACTATATTTTTTCATCCATCAGAATGTCGAAATTGAATCCCCCCTGCTGGCAACTCACTTTATTAAGAAAATGAATGAAACATTTCATTTGAATCTTAAATATCCAAATAAAGCAACAGGCAATACCTTATTTTAATTAATATAAATCTATGACAAAAATATTGATAGCATTTTCATTTATCCTAGTGGTCTTCTTCTCTTGCAGTGTCCAACAGGCCATAATGAAAACCGATTCAAACATGAAAAAGATACAGCTAGGCATGAGCAAAGAAGAGGTCATCAACACCATGGGAAAGCAATATAAAATCGCTGGCGCAGACCGCCTGGATGATAACGCGATAATGGAATTGATAACTTATGAGAATCCATATAATGAAGAGTATCAGCTATGGTTCAAAAACGAGGTACTCATGAAATGGAATAAAATATATAAATACAATCATAGTCATGATCGAAGTAGAAGGGATACAATCCATTAAATTGTAATTCCTATTCTCTTTCCAGAATAAAACTATGCTAAAAAAATAAGGCCCAATCTACAGATTAGGCCTTATTTTTTAGCATGATAGGGTAAACCTATTTTTTTGCATATTTAAAGTTTTTGCCGATGAAGCGAGCATTACCACCCAATTCTTCTTCGATACGCAACAACTGATTGTATTTAGCCATACGGTCAGAACGAGAAGC
>Ga0256907_1000370_pt1 | contig 13184 bp, 8 predicted proteins | sample MC6MC0745MT_FD_186329 | JGI IMG/M metagenome (GOLD analysis project Ga0256907, IMG submission 186329) | Metatranscriptome of enriched soil aggregate microbial communities from Iowa State University, Ames, United States - MC6-MC0745-MT... | ecosystem: Environmental > Terrestrial > Soil >... | reverse complement strand
TATCTACTCACTTTTTTATGTTCTATAACTAAAAGCTTTTACTTTTTAATAAACTTAAATGATTGATTAACGTTTTTGTTTTCTATTTGTAAGAAATAAACCCCAGAACTTAAATTAGATACGTTTATTTTATTGAAATTAGAATTTTGTAGCACTGTATTTAAAACCCTTTTTCCGGCAAGATCATAAATAGTTGCAGTTGTATTATCAGGAAATAATTCCTCATTTTGAATATTTAAAATATCTGTGGTAGGATTAGGATAAATATTCAGATTTAATTGATTAAAAACTTCACTGCTAACAGATTCTGTTGTAAAGTAGCTAAGAAAATTACCGACATTAATTCTCAATTTATCGGTATGTGAAAAATATTCTTTAAAAGGTGCATTTGATGTAGCAAAAGTTTGTGTGGCATCAGAGGAGCTGTTGTTATAAGTATATCCTATATAAAAATATCCTTTATTTGTTGGTAAAGCGGCTCCATTGTCAGTACCAATAAATCCGTAGAAACTTGCATAGGTCTTTTTCTTGCCATCATTTGATATTATGTATATATAAGGATCATCTAGACCACCGTGATTTTTTTGATATCCATTGCTTGTTGTTAAATTAGATGATAAAGGATCTGTTATTTTTACTAATGAACTAACAAATAATTCATTGTTATTTGTTTGAAGTACTGTTCCCGTTGGTAAGAAGGTTGTCCAATCTCTCTGACCATTTCCTGAAAATTTAGTTAAGGTTATATTTATTTGTGAATTTGAAAATGGTAATTCTGAAAAAGCTCCATTTGTAGCTAAATTTTTAGAAATGCTAGGTCTAATGTCATGATTGGTTAAAATATAAGCATCATCATTAATTACTGCAAGACTACTGTTGTTTAGTAAAATGTTATTATGTGTAGCGTAAGACCTGTCTACACCAAAATAAGAACTCCATGCACGAGTACCATTGAAATTAAACTTTGATAAAAATACAGTGTTTGCGTTATTAGATCCTACTGTTGTCATACCTGTTGCGTATTCCAAAAAACTACCCGTTGATCCAAAATAGTTACTGCTGGAGGTGCTTTCTAAATGCTCACCATAAACATATAGACCATTTGTACCTGCCACAATACTTTTTATTGTAGATTGGTCTTTACTATAAAAAGTACTCCATTGATGTTTACCGTTTGTATCTAGTTTGCTAATAACATTCATGTAACTTATCGGATGTAAAGGATCTCCATTGCTTTGAAAAGTATTTGGAGTTAATGTTTCAGCTTTATCCCTATTTGTTATAATGTAAATATTGTCATCATTATCTATGGTTAAATTTGAAGCGTTTTGTATTAAAGCGTGAAAATATGTAAACCATATTAATTTACCTGAAGAATCTACTTTGGCTATGAAACCGCTACCACTGAATAGAAAAAAAATTGGCTTAGAACTGTAAGCACCTGGAGTAGCCAATCCGTTAACAGTTGTTCGGCCACATATGATTAAATCACCTTTTGAAGTTGATTGAATAGATTCAATTAATGAGCCAAGAAGACCAGTAGGAATAGAATAATGAAAGTTTGAGTTTGGATTATATATATTCGTTTTGTAAATATCTGTTAAACCAAATTTTAAATGATATAGAGTATTTGTTTTTTGATCAACGTGCGCAACTATATTATTATGGTACGGATAAATGGTATCATTGTCTTTGGGATTAAAAGGGTCATTAATATTTACGATTCTTTGGATAGGTAGTAAAGTTCCCCACGCTCTTTTATACAGCTGACTATATGAACTAATAAAGGAAAAAAATAGTAAAAAAGCATATAACTTTCTCATAAGTTTTATTTTTTAATAAATTTAATTGATTGACTTATACTTTTACTATCAATTTGTAAAATATAAACACCAGAACTTAAGTTAGAAACATTTATTTGATTTACTTCTGTTGGTTGAGCTTTAATATCTATAACTTTTTTACCAGCAACATTATAAATGATAAATTGCATATTTCCGGGCAATATATCTTTAAATTGTACGTTTAAAACATCGGTAGTTGGGTTTGGATAAATGCTAAAGATATCTGTATTAAATGATTCTGTACTTAAAGTTTCAGTTGTAAAATATGAAAGGAAATTTCCTAAATTAAATTTTACTTTATTGTAATCTGATACGTACTTTTTTAAAGGTGCATTTGCTGTAACAAAAGTTTGAGTTTCTGTTAAAGTATTGTTATATGTATATCCAATATTGAAGTAGCCTTTTGCTGTAGGAAAAATAATCGAATTTTCAATTCCATCAAAACCATAAAAGCTACCATAATTCATTTTTTTTCCATCAGCTGAAATTAACAATACGTGAGAGTCGTCTTTACCACCATGATTTTTTTGGTGAGCATTATTTGTTGTTAATGTAGATAGTGACGAATTTGTATTATTTATTACAGAACTAATAAATAAATCTGAATTGTTTGATTGTATTATTTTTCCATCATGTAAAAATGTTGTCCAATCTCTTTTCCCATTTCCTAAAAATTTAGTTAAAGTAATATCTCTTCCAGTTGTTGATACTTGATTAGTTATATAAGCCCCCGTTGTAGTTGGGTTTTTTGTCATTACTGGTAAAATTTCATGAGTATTTAAAATATAAGCATCATCACTAATTACTGCTAAATTATTATAATAAAGTAAAAGTGTGTTAAGTGTATTGTAAGACCTATCAACTCCAAAGTAGGAACTCCATGCACGAGTGCCATCAAAATTAAACTTTGATAAAAATGCCATATTAGCATTATTGGTTCCACCTGTTGTTGTTCCAGTAGCGTACTCTTGATAAGCACCAATTGTACCAAAATAATTACTTTTACTAGAACTATCTAAGTGCTCACCGCTTACATACAAACCATTATTACTAGCTACAATACATCTTATCTTAGATTGATCTTTGCCGTAAAAAGTACTCCATTGGTGTTTACCGTTACTATCTAATTTACTAATTGCATTTATATAAGTTAAAGGATGCGTAGGATCACCCGTACTTTGAAAGGTATTAGCAGTTAATGTTTCAGTTTTTTCTCTGTTTGTAAGTAAATAAATATTATCATTTTTATCAATAGTTAAACTAGATGTATTTTGTACTATAGGATGAAAATAAGTGAACCATACCAATTTACCAGAAGTATCTATCTTGGCTACATAACCACTACCTGTAAAAGAAGAAAGAATAAATGTTGTACTATAAGCCCCTACAGTAGCTAATCCAGAAACTAAAGTTCTACCACAAATTATAACTTCACCTTTAGATGTTGTTTTTACAGATTCTATTAAGCTTCCCCCAATAGCGGTAGGAATTGTATAGAATAAATTAAAGTTAGGATTAGTATTGGTAGTTTTGTAAATTTTTGTTAATGTACGATCTGTATGAAATAAGGTGTTTGTCTTTTGATCTACATGAGTAACTAAAAGATTATTAAAATGATATAAGGTGTCAGTAGGACAAGTAGGACTTTTTGGGTCGGGACACTTAACATAGTTTATAGGCAAAAAAGTACTCCAAGCTCTTTTATATAACTGACTATATGTACTAAAAAAAGAAAAAATAGCGATAAAAAGAAAAATTTTTTTCATAAGATTTATTTTTTAATGAATTTGACAGTTTGGTTAGTACCATTATTATTAATTTGTAAGACATACACACCTGCACTTAAATTAGAAACATTTATTTGATTTACTTCTGTTGATTGGGCCTTAACATCTAAAATTTTTTTACCGGCAACATTATAAATGGTAAACTGTGTATTTTCTGGTAATATATCTTTAAATTGTATGTTTAAAATTTCGGTAGTTGGATTAGGGTAAATGTTAAAAAAAAATATATTGTCATTACTATCTAAGGATAAAGAAGATTTACGTTTAAAATAACCTATATAATTACCCCAATAATCTTTACCATTAATATCATATATAAATGAATTCAGTGTTGCATTGCTAGTTACAAAAGGAGATGTAGCTGTTTTATTTAGCCAAGAAAAACCAACTACATAATAACCATTTTTAGTCGCAAAAACAGTTCCCATATCAGCACCATTAAAACCATAAAAGGTACCGTAGTTCATTTTACTTCCATCTAAAGACATAGTAAAATGATAATTATCTGGTTTTAGAGTTCCAGGATTTGTTTGGTAACCATCTTTTGAAACAAGTGACGTAACATTTGTAATATTATTTAATAAAGTACCACTAATAAATAATTCATTTGTATCAAAAGGCTGCTCTATAGTTTCACCATAATATAAAAAGCTTGTCCATAATCTTTTTCCTAAACTAGAAAATTTAGTTGCAGTGATATCGTACTGTGACAATGATACTTGTGAGGTAAGAAAAGCACCTTTAGTGGTTGGATTTTTTGTCATTACTGGCAAAATTTCGTGTTTTGTTAAAATATAAGGTTCATTGTTTATAACTGTTAATCCTCCAAAATATCTTAAAGTTTCGCTATGTGGTACCATAGACCTGTCAACAGCAAAATAAGTACTCCAAACTCTGCCACCGTTAAAATTAAACTTACTTAAAAATACATTTTTTTCATTACCTCCTGCACCTGTAAAAGCTCCTGTTGCATATTCTTGATAACTACCTGGTGTTCCAAAATAATTACTATTTGATGTACTTTCCATATGATCACCATACACATATATACCATCATCGCCTGCAACTATAGATTTTATTAAAGATTGATCTTTTGTGTAAAAAGTACTCCAAACATGTTGTCCGCTGCTATTAAGTTTAGTTATAACATCTTGATGATTAATTATTGAAGAAGTATCTGCGGTTGTTTGAAACGGACTTGTGGTTAAAGTAATATTTTTGTATCTCTTACTAACATAATAGATGTTATCATTTTTATCTAAAGTTAAATGAGTATTATTTTGCGATAAACAATGAAAATAAGTGCACCAAATTAAAATTCCATTGGTATCAATTTTCATGATAAAAGTAGCACCTGTATGTACACATATACCACCAGGATTACATGATATAGGATTTTGACTATATGAACCTGTTGTTACTGGAGCTGTACCAAGTGTTCTACCTGAAATCAATATATTTCCTTTTGAATCGAAATTAATATTTTCAAAAAGAGTTCCTCCCAAGCTTGGAGGAAATGTATAAATTAATTTAGAGTTTAAATTGTTTATAGTAACCTCATTTATTTTAGAAGAATTAGTAACGAAATATAAATTACCGTTTACTGGATTAGTTTTTGCAATTTGTTGTGAGCCAAAATTTGGAACAGTCATAGTACCCCAGGATCTTATATAAGATGCTTGACTATATGAGATATATGATAGTAATATTATTAATAATAAGTATAAATTTTTCATAAGATTTATTTTTTTAAGAATTTCACAACTTGGTTAGTACCATTACTATCAATTTTTAAAACATAAACACCAGCACTTAAATTAGAAATATTTATTTGATTAACTTCTGTTGATTGGGCTTTTTCAATTAACACTTTTTTACCAGCAATGTTAAAAACCGTAAATAGTGTATTTTCAGGCAAAATATCTTTACATTGTATATTTAAAACATTTGTTGCTGGGTTTGGATAAATATTAAAAGTAACAGGTTTAGAAGAAGAATCTTTAAGTCCTAAAGATTTTCTTTTAAAGTAAGATATGTAAGTTCCGTAATATTCTTTTCCGTTATTATCGTATACATATTGGTTTAATACAGGGTTTGTAGAAAACATTGATATAGAAGAATTGTTTATAGAAGTATAACCTAAAGTATAAAAACCATTTTTTGTAGCAAAAGTTACCCCAACATCATTACCTAAGCCTCCATAAAAGGTTCCATAATTCATTTTGCTGCCATCAGTAGAAAGTGAAAAAATATAATTATCAGTTCTACCACCACCAAATTTATTTTGATAAGCGTTATTTGGAACTATAGATGTTAGATATTGATTGTTTTCTATTGCTGTACCACTAATAAACAACTCATTAGTATCAAGCGGTTTACTTATTGCCTCCCCATAGTATAAAAATGTGGACCATATTTTTTTACCTGTATTCGAAAATTTAGTAGCAGTGATATCATATTGTGACATAGATACTTGGGTTGTTAAAAAAGCTCCTGCTGTAGTAGGATTTTTTGTCATTACGGGTCTAATTTCATGTTTGGTTAGAATGTAAGGTTCATTATTTATTACAGTAAGTCCTCCATAATAATTTAATGTTTCACCATAAGGTACCATTGAACGGTCTACAGCAAAATAGGTACTCCATGCTCTAGTTCCATCAAAATTAAATTTAGACAGAAATACATTTTTTTCATTACCTCCTGACCCTGTAAAAACACCGGTTGCATACTCTTGGTAACTACCTGGTGTACTGAAATAATTACTTGTAGAAGTACTTGCCATGTGGTCTCCATATACATAAAAACCATCGTCGGCAGCTACAATTGATCTTATGTAAGATTGATCTTTGGTGTAAAAAGTACTCCAAACATGTTGTCCGTTGCTGCTTATTTTAGTTATTGCATCTTGCGAATTAATAATTGAAGAAGTATCAGCTGTTGATTGGAATGGGCTTTCATTTAAAACTGTATTTTTATTTAATTGACCAACACAGTACATATTATTAAATTTATCTAAAGCTAAATGTGTAATATGTTGAGATAAATTAGCACGCAAACTCAAAAGAACTGTACCTGTAGTAGAAATTTTAACAATAAAATTAGCTCCCCCATTATAAGTGCCAGGAGTGGGAGGAGGCGCACCAGTACCTCTTCCTGAAATTATAATATTCCCTTCAGTATCAAATGTTATATTTTGAATAATTGTACCAAACGATGTTTGTTGGAATTTATAAATAGATTTACTTTGATAATTGTTTATATTGTATTCCATAATTTCAAGATAACCACTTACATAGTACATATTACCATTAACAGGATTAACATTCAAAACATGATTTGAGCCAAATTTAACAGGGTCAATTAATGTTCCCCATTCCCGTGTATAAGTTGTTTGCCCAAGTAATAAGCACAAAGGATTAATTAAGACAAAAAAAAGTAATATATTTTTCATAAGTCTATTTGCTTTAATAATTATTTTTTTATGAATTTCACAACTTGGTTAGTACCATTACTATCAATTTTTAAAACATAAACACCAGCACTTAAATTAGAAATATTTATTTGATTAACTTCTGTTGATTGGCCTTTTTCAATTAACACTTTTTTACCAGCAATGTTAAAAACCGTAAATAGTGTATTTTCAGGCAATATATCTTTACATTGTATATTTAAAACATTTGTTGCTGGGTTTGGATAAATATTAAAAACAACAGGCTTAGAAGAAGAATCTTTAAGTCCTAAAGATTTTCTTTTAAAGTAAGATATGTATGTTCCATAATATTCTTTTCCGTTGTTATCATATGTAAATTGGTTTAACAAAGGGTTTGTTGAGAACATAGATGTTGAACTATTATTTAGAGAGGAATATCCTAAAGTATAAAAACCGTTTTTAGTTGCGAAAGTTACACCAAGATCATTACCTGTTCCACCATAAAAAGTTCCGTAGTTCATTTTGCTGCCATCAATAGATAGAGAGAAAATATAATTATCTGTTCTATTTCCTCCAAAATTATTTTGATAAGCATTATTTGAAACCATAGATGTTAGGTATTGATTGTTTTCTATGGCTGTACCGCTAATAAATAAATCGTCACTATCATACGATTTACTTATTGCTTCACCATAATACAAAAAAGTTGTCCATAATCTTACACCTGTACTGGAAAATTTTGTTGCTGTAATATCATATTGAGACATTGAAACCTGTTTTGTTAAATATGCCCCTTTTGTAGTAGGATTTTTTGTCATTATAGGCAATATTTCGTGTTTTGTTAAAATATATGGCTCATTATTAATAACTGTAAGTCCGCCATAATAATTTAAAGTTTCACTATGTGGTATAAATGATCTATCTACAGCAAAATAAGTACTCCAAGCTCTAGTGCCATTTAGATTGAATTTAGTTAAAAAAACATTATTTTCATTGCCACCGGCACCTGTGTAAGCACCTGTTGCATACTCTTGATAACTACCTGTTGTTCCAAAATAGTTACTTGTAGAAGTGCAGGCCATATGGTCGCCATACACATAAATACCGTCATCACCAGCAACTATAGATTTTATTAAAGATTGATCTTTGGTATAAAAACTACTCCAGACATGCTGTCCGGTACTACTTAATTTAGTAATTGCATCTTGCGAATTAATAATTGATGAAGTATCAGCTGTAGCATGGAATGGGCTATTTGTTAAAATGGTATTTTTATCAAATTTACTAACAAAGTATATATTGTTAAATTTATCTACGGCTAATTGGGTTTTATTTAAACTTAAAATACCAACCCTTAAACTGAGTAAAACATTGCCTGTTGAACTTATTTTAACAATAAAATGACCACCAATATTATAGGTGCCTGTAGTTGCAGGAGGCGCACCAGCGCCTCTACCTGAAACAATAAGGTTTCCTTCATTATCAACCACTATATTTTGAATAATTGTGCCAAACGATGTTGGGTTAAACTTAAATATAGATTTACTTTGATAATTATTTATATTATATTCAATAATCTCATAATATTCACTTACATAATATAAATTACCATTGATTGGATTAACAGAGGCTATATGATTAGAACCAAAATTTACAGGTTCAATCATAGTGCCCCATTCTCTATTATATGATGTTTGAGAGTACATTAGCATTGAAAAAAGCGTACTAAACAATATGTAAATATTTTTCATAAGCTTTAATTTTTAATAAATTTAAATCCTTGGTTAATCTTCTCTCCGTTTATCTGTAAAATATATACTCCTGAGCTTAAATTTGTAACATTTACATTATTGAGATTTGAATTTTGTAATGGTATATTTAAAACTCTTTTACCAGTAACATCATAAATAATTGCAGTAGTGTTATTTGGTAGAATTTCTTCGGTTTGGATATTTAGAATGTTTGTTGTAGGATTTGGATAAACACTAACGTTTAAATTATAGAATTCGTTATTATTTAATGGTTTTGTTGTAAAGTAGCTAATAAAATTACCACCATAACCATTACTACTTGATCCTAAGAATGTTCCACCATTAGTGTCAAACGGAGTTGTTGCTGTTGAGTTACCTAACGAATTTCCAAAAATATAGTAACCATTTGTAGTAGTAATTGCTACACCAGAATCTGTTCCATCGTACCCATAAAAAGATCCATACTTTAAAGTTGAACCGTTGTTTGATATAATATAAGTATAAACATCAGACTTTCCACCATGCTGTTTTTGATAAGCATTTTGTGTTGTTAAACTATTTAAATTGGAATTTGTGCTTTCTATAATTCCGGTAATAAATATATCGTTACTACTTGCTTTTTGTATTGTATTACCACTATGTAAGTATGTAGTAAAACTATGTTTGCCGTCACCTGTGAATTTTGTTAAGGTTGTGTTTTTAAATGTAGATACCGGTGTAGTTAAATAAGCATTATTGGAAGCTACATTTTTTGCAGGTAGACTAATATTTGTTAGATCAGTTAAAATATAAACATCATCCCCAATAACAGTCATTCCATAAGGAAAATCACTATTGTTTATAGGACATTTTGAAATTTGCTCACCAAAGTAAGAACTCCAGATTCTTGAACCGTTAAAATCGAATTTTGTAATAAAGGCTGTTGAAGAATTACCGTTTGATATTAAGCCTGATGAGTATTCTTGGTAACTGCCAGTTGTTCCAAAATAATTACTTGATCCGTTCCCACTTAAATGATCTCCATAAATATACAATCCATTATCACCTGCAATTATATTTCTGATTTTAGAATCGTCTTTAAAATAAAAAGTACTCCAAAGATGTTTACCGTTTGTATCCAGTTTGCTTATAACTTCTTGATAATTTATAGTAGATGAAAGATCACCGGTACTTTGAAAACTATTTGGTGATAACACATCATTTTTATCTCTTTTGCTTAAAACATAAATATTGTTATTCTTGTCAATTGCCAAGCTGGAAGCATTTTGAGCCAGATCATGAAAATAAGTAAACCATACTAACTGCCCGGAACGACTTATTTTTGCAATAAAAGAATATCCAGTAAAAGAGGTGGTAATAGGAACTTGGCTATAAGTACCCAATGTCGCTAAATTAGCATTATGTGTTCTACCATAAACAATTAAATCCTCATTACTATCAAATTTTATGTTTTCTATCCTAACGACATATTCTAGCCATAGAGGATATGGAGGAAGTGGGGTGGGATGAGGGAATGTATAAAATAAAGTTGTTGAAGAATTGTTTTTATTATGTATATTTATTTGACCCAATAACTTCGATGGATCTTGTGCAATACCAGTTTCATAAATTATAAATAACTCTTCGTTACTAGATTTTATATCTACATGTCTAATTCTTTGATCTAAATAACTATGTGCCTTTCCCCACTCTCTATTATATAAAGGCTGGCTGAATACTTGATTTATTGATAGAAAAAGAAATATTATTAATGTAATTTTTTTCATAATTATGTTAGTTTAGGTTGTTAAAACTTAAAATTAACAAAAAATTACAATAAAAAAAACAAAAGTTATAAATTACACAAAAAAACCAAAAGCAATTCCTATAATTATTGCTAATAGTTTAGCTAAATTAAATTTGTGTCCTTCGCTACTTTCAAAGATTATGGTTGATGATATATGGAATAAAATACCTATTACAAATGCAGAAATTGGTACATAATAATCAATTAAGAATGATAAGTTTGCTGATAAATAAGTTCCAAGCGGAGTCATTAATGCAAAAACAATCATGAACATAAAAACGAATTTTTTGTTTAATTCTGCCTGTAAAAAGAATAACGTTAATATTATCGCGATTGGGAAATGATGTATGGCAATTGCCCATGCTAAATGCGTGTGCTGACTTACAGGCATTCCTTCGAACAACGCGTGCAGACACAAACTTGCAAACAAAAGCCAAGGCATTGATGTCATTTTTTCATGCACATGAACGTGACCGTGTTCTGCACCTTTAGAGAAATATTCTAAAATAATCTGAAAAACAATTCCTAACATAATAAACAACCCGATTTGTTTCATGGCATCGTGGTCGTGATTATGTTCGTTAGAATTTGTTGCTTCGGTATGATTATAATTTTCGTGACTTGTGTGATCATGACTATGATCGTGATGTTCGTGAGTGTGATTATGTGAACTATTGTCGTTTTTAACAATTGTTGTTTCTACATGATTTCCTTCAATAACATACGCATAAACTTCGGGTAACAAATGCGAAACCGTCATTGTTAATAAAAAAGAACCGCTGAAAGCTAACAACAGTTTTATGGTTTTCTTTTTGGCTGGTTTTACAATTATCGCTAAAAAATATCCTAATACAACAGCTAAAAAGGGTAATAAATATGTTTCCATTATTTAAAGATCATTATTAAACGGTCTGATTCTTTTTTGTAAAACTTATGTAGTTTGTAATCGCCAAAAGTATCCAACAAATAAATTCCAGCTTCTTCCATTAATGTTTCAAAATCTTCTAACGTTAATGCTTTTACTTTTTCGGTAAAATCAAAATGTTCTCCTTCAAAATCAAAAACAATATTTTTTAAAATGTAACCGTTTTCAATCCATCTTTTAATAGTAAAAACAATACTGTCGACTTCTTTTGTTTCTTCTGATTTTAAATTTTCGGTCACTTTTTCAACATTCATAAAATCAAGAACGGCAAAACCAAAATCGTTCAAACTGTTTTTAATCGCTTTTAAGGCAGTTAAATTGTCTTCGTTGTTTTCAAAATATCCAAAACTTGTAAACAGATTAAAAATAGCATCGAACTTCTCATTAAAAGGTTCACGCATATCTTTCACTTGAAAATGCAACGTATCATTTTCAGATTTTTTAGCAAAAGCAATACTGTTTTCAGACAAATCGGCACCTACAACATTGTATCCCAACTTATTCAAATAAATAGAATGTCTGCCACGACCGCAAGCCAAATCAAGCACTTTTGCGTTTTCGGGCAAATTCAGATATTCGGTAATATTATCAATAAACAATTGAGCTTCGGCATAATCACGATCTTTGTATAAAATGTGATAAAAAGGGGTGTCAAACCAATTATTGCTATATGTTTTTTTAGATTCTTGCATTTTAGAAATTTTGTGAACGCAAAAATACGCTATTTTTGTAGAATTAAATAAATTTATCGTTCCCGACGGAAAGGAATTGAATATGGAAAACTTTAAAATGGTAGCTAAAACCTTCTTTGGCTTTGAAGAGATTTTAGCAAACGAATTGATTAAATTAGGTGCGCAACGTGTAGAACAAGGTACCAGAATGGTTAGTTTTTATGGCGATCAGGGTTTTATGTACAAGGCAAATTTGGCTTTGCGTACCGCTTTAAAAGTTTTAAAACCTATAAAACAGTTTAAGGTTTTTAACGAAACCAGCTTATATAACGGTGTGCAAAGTATTGATTGGACCGAGTTTTTAAGCGTTAATAAATCGTTTTTGATTGATGCTACCATATTTTCTGAAAATTTTAATCATTCGCAGTTTGTTGCTTTGAAAAGTAAGGATGCCATTGTAGATCAGTTTAAAAAGAAGTTTGACGATAGACCAAATGTTGATAAAGATCACCCGGATTTACGCATTAACATTCATATTCAGAACGAAATTTGTACGGTTTCGTTAGATACATCAGGTGCTTCATTACATCATCGCGGTTATCGAACGGCAACAAACATTGCGCCGATTAATGAGGTTTTGGCTGCCGGAATTTTAATTTTAAGCGGTTGGACAGGGCAAACGAACTTTATGGATCCAATGTGTGGATCTGGAACTTTTTTGGTTGAAGCAGCTATGATTGCGTGTAACATTCCGCCAAATATCAACAGAAAAGAATTCGCTTTTGAGAAATGGAAAGATTGGGATGCCGATTTGTTTGAAAAAGTAGAAGAATCGTTACTTAAAAAAATTACCGATTTTCATTATGATATTTTTGGTTATGATAAAGCGCCGTCTGCAGTTGCAAAAGCAAAAGACAATGCTAAAAATGCCAATTTAGAAGAATACATAAAAATTGAACAAAAAAACTTTTTTGAAACAGAAAAAGAAGT
>Ga0256907_1000369_pt1 | contig 13192 bp, 13 predicted proteins | sample MC6MC0745MT_FD_186329 | JGI IMG/M metagenome (GOLD analysis project Ga0256907, IMG submission 186329) | Metatranscriptome of enriched soil aggregate microbial communities from Iowa State University, Ames, United States - MC6-MC0745-MT... | ecosystem: Environmental > Terrestrial > Soil >... | reverse complement strand
TACTTATTATCTTAAAATTATATAAATAGTAATATTTTCCACATATCCTATTATTATATTATTATTACTATTAACAGGATAAGTGGAAGAATTTACCACATTCAATTTTCATTTTTTGAATTATCAATATCAAAAGAATTGGCTTCCTATCCTTCGATACAGTTTTAGCCGCGAAACTGTCAATTTACCAGATTTTATATCAAAAACAATAAGTATATTGTTTATGTTGGTAATAGTTCGCCAGAAGCGCTTATTTGAAGTTGTTCATGAAGTTTTATGAAATTCTTTTTCTTCTATTTAAACTTTTACCATTCTAATCTTGCTTAAAAGTTCATGTTAGCAAAATACTAATCTAAAAGTCAATGACTGATAGCTTAAAAAAATATAATAAATACATTCGTTATAATTAGATTGTATTTTAAGAGCTATATAAGTTTGAAATCTGCAAAACACCAGTTTAATTATAAGTTAGAAAATGATATGTTCAATTACTGTTAGTTTGCCAGAGAGGCTTATTTAAGCTGAAAATAAATTATTAATATTTTGATCATGGATTTAAAGTTTATTTTACAAAAACTGAATTTAAAATCGATGTGCTGGTTTAGATGCATTATTCCCATAAGATTTCACATATTATAATACAATTGTGATCAACATCAGCTAAGAGATATTTATTCTTTTTCTGTATAATATAATTTATATAGATGTAAAGAATTATAAAAAGTTCTCATTGATTTAACAGTATGTAAACAAGAAATCATATCTTTAAGTTCAAAATTACCTGAATGCTCATAGTATATAATTTCAAAATATAGATTTAATCTCGTTTTCTCAGATTTTTTTATTCTACTGCCGTTATGCACTATAGCATTTCTTATTTCGATTGGATCTGTAAATAGTTCAATGTCTTTTGCAATATCGTTTGGTTTTTTATAAAAATTACTTAAGTAATATCCCATCTCAATAATCGTTTTCTTATTTGATTTTTTTTTAAATCTACCGTTATTAACTCGTTTTTTATATTCATCAACTTTAAAATAATGCTCTAATTGAGTAATAAAATCCATTAAACTATGTTCGAAATAGGAAAATAATGAAACGTAAATATTGGAGATTGTTATCCTTTGAAATTCACCTGTATATAATGCATATTTAGGATCATTCATTGAAACATTTTCAATATCACTTTTCTCTAAATCCTTATAATCCTCCAATGAAATCTTACTTTGTTTATCATAGAAACTACTGAGTTCAAATAAATAGTGCTGAATGACATCAAACTTGAAGTTTACATCTTTTGTAAAATCTTCATACTCATCGTTCATAAAATGTCTTTGACGCGGTTGACCAAAATCTAGAAATGATTTATTCATACAAATTATGTTACAGTTCTCAAAACGTACCAAAAAATAATAATAGTTAAATCTCTTTATCAGAACCTCAATTTGGGTAGGGACGAAGTGCTTTAAACTTGTAGTTATCCTAATACTATTATATTATATAATACTATATAAAAAAATAATTTATAGTATATAATGAAAAATTATTTTAAAATTTGGAAGAAATTATCTCTAATGATGATCTTAATTCTTCCAATAACGTTTTATCTTCAAAAAATTCGATTTACCAGGTTTAAAACCAAAAAGTATAGATATGCTGATTTTGTTTAAAAAACCAAAAAAAATGTATTTAAAATGATTACAATGACATAGCTACCACATCAAATTCTTTGCATTTTCTTTTCTCTTGTAAAATTTCAGCAATATCAAATCTACCATTGCTTTTCTGCCATATATCCAAACCTCTTCCCAACATAATTTTCCAACCGTTATTTGTGGTTATGTGACGATCATGAACTGATGGCTTTAATTCATATGTAAAATCAATATTCATTTCCTCCAGTGATGCTCTAATTTCATCAAACGCATCAATTGAATTTTGTTGATATTCTATTTCATTCCACGTTATTAAATGAATTTTTAAATTTTCACCGTCCTTATTTTTTTCATAAATGAGAGAACATAATTCCAAGAAATTTCTGAATTGATGAGGTAATCTTATGTAAGGGTCTTGAATTGTAAATACTGTTGCATTTTCAAGATAATGTCCAAATTAGTTTGAAGACGTACACTACACAGGTGTTGTTGCTGCAGAAGGTTTTGGAAATGCCAAATACCTCATAGGTACAGGTAGTATATGGTATACCCAAACAGGATTTTTACTTCCAAATTTTAGTGATAAGGTTAAGTTACAGCCTTTTGTAGAATATCATTATAAAGATTTAAAAGGATTAAACCAAGTGGCACATTTTTATGATATCGGAACTAATTTATTTGTTTTTTCACAAAATGCAAAGATAGTAGCGCAGTATTCAAGTCGTCCATTATTCGATAAAACAACAAAAAGAGTTTTCGACAGAAAAGGAGAGTTTCTCCTAAGTTTTCAAGTTGCATTATAATTTAAAAAGATATAAAAATGATAAAACAAGACATGGTAGATAAAGCGACAATACCTTCATCTGCAAAAAAAGAAATTACAACAGCCGAAAGAATTAAAGCAATTGTTGGTGGATCAATCGGTAATCTGGTAGAATGGTACGATTGGTATGCTTATGCAGCTTTTGCCATTTATTTTTCGCATGCTTTTTTTCCAAGCGGTGATCAAACGGCACAATTGCTAAATACAGCAGGTATTTTTGCAGTTGGTTTTTTAATGCGTCCTATTGGTGGATGGATTTTTGGAACAATGGCAGATAAAATTGGTCGTAAAAAAGCAATGACACTGTCGGTGCTTTTAATGTCGTTTGGTTCGCTGCTAATTGCATTAACCCCAACGTACGAAACTATTGGTATTCTTGCACCTGCATTATTGTTGGTTGCGCGTTTTATTGCAAGGTTTAAGTGTTGGTGGCGAATATGGTGTATCGGCAACCTATTTAAGTGAAATGGCAACGTCTGACCGTCGTGGTTTTTACTCCAGTTTTCAGTATGTAACTTTAATTGGCGGACAGTTAACCGCTTTGGGAATTCAGCTTGTACTGCAAAAATTTATTTTAACCGAAGATCAGCTACATGACTGGGGATGGAGAATTCCTTTTATAATTGGAGCTATTTTATCGATAATAGCTTTGTACATGAGAAGCAGCCTTCATGAAACAGAAGCTTTTGAAAAAAATAAAGATGAAAATGCGAAAGAAGTTAAAAACGGATCTATAAAAGAATTATTAAAACATCCAAAAGCATTAGTTACAGTTGTAGGTTTAACACTTGGGGGTACTTTAGCTTTTTACACGTATACCACTTATATGCAGAAATTTTTAGTTAATACGGTTCTGTTAACAAAAGAGCAGTCAACATTAATTTCTTTCTTATCGTTATTTTTATTCGCGTGTTTACAGCCTGTTTTTGGATCGCTTTCTGACAAGATAGGCCGTCGTCCTCTATTATTAGGTTTTGGTATTTTAGGTACATTGTTTACCGTTCCTTTATTAACAGGATTAAGCAAGACTACAGATATGTGGACAGCTTTCTTTTACTTAATCGCAGCTTTAATTATTGTTTCTGGATATACCTCTATTAATGCTGTTGTGAAAGCAGAATTGTTTCCTGCAAATATACGTGCTTTAGGTGTTGGTTTGCCTTATGCATTAACTGTAGCTATTTTTGGTGGATCAGCAGAGTATGTAGCTTTACTTTTTAAACAACAAGGTGTAGAGTCTTATTATTATTGGTATATTACAATTTGTATTGGTTTTTCTTTATTGGTCTATCTTTTTATGAAAGACACAAAAAAGACATCACTGCTTAATAAAGATTAGTAAGTAAAAAAGTAATTTTGAGTAACCCTGTGAAAAAGGAAAATAGTATGTAGTATTAATATTTTCAATTAATAGGGGGAAAGTAATAATTAAGTGTCTTTTAAAAAAAATTTTAAAAAGCCTAGAGGTTTATAATGTGATTCTACGTTTTAATTTCAATTTATAATAATTATTAGAATGTAATAGTAGAACTAGGAGATTTTCTCAATAATAAACATGCTTAAAAAAAGTAATTTTTTTTCTTGTAGAATTAAGTAAAAATTTTACCTTTGTCACTTCAAATAGAAAAACTATGTTTTATAAATTACATCAACATCATTTTCATACTTGCACTCAAGCGAGCTGAGAATGATATGCTGTAAAGTCACAATATCTAATCCCGTTTGAGTAAATCATACGGGATTTTTCTTTTTTTAGATTTTTCTATCGGTAAGGTTTGCTCAAACATTAATAAATAAAAAATGAGTAAACTTAAAATTGCCGTCCAAAAAAGCGGCAGATTGAACGAGAAATCACTTCAATTATTAGAAGAATGCGGCATTAAATTTCCGAATGGTGGCGGTAAACTTATGACCGAAGCTACCAATTTTCCTGTTCAGATTCTTTTTTTAAGGGATGATGATATCCCACAATACGTAGAACAAAAAGTAGCCGATATTGGTATTGTTGGCGAAAATGTACTGATTGAAAGCACAAAGAAAATCAATATTGTAGAAAAATTAGGATTTTCTTCTTGCCGATTAAGTTTAGCTGTACCCAAAGAAACAGAATACAAAGGGTTGGAGTTCTTCAAAAATAAGCGAATCGCAACCTCGTATCCCAATATTTTATCTGAATATTTCCAAGATCAAAAAATCGATGTCAGTATCGAAGTTATTTCCGGAAGTGTGGAAATTGCTCCCAGTATTGGTTTATCAGATGGTATTTGTGACATTGTAAGCAGCGGAAGTACCTTATTGTCAAACGGTCTTAAAGAAGTTGAAAAAGTACTGGATAGTCAGGCTATTTTGGTAGCAAGCGAAGATTTAGATGTTGAAAAGCAAAAGATCCTTCAAAAACTTCTTTTCAGGATTCAATCGGTTCGCAAAGCAAAGGAAAATAAATATATTTTGTTGAATGTTCCAAATCCAAAATTGGATAAAATAAAAGCCATTCTTCCAGGGATGAACAGCCCTACGATTCTTCCCTTGGCAAAAGAAGGATGGAGCAGTTTACATTCGGTAATCAGTGAAGATAAGTTCTGGGATGTAATAGATGAATTAAAAGAAGCCGGAGCCGAAGGCATTTTAGTAGTCCCAATCGAAAAAATGATTATTTAAAGAAAACTAAAGTCAGTAAAATGAATCAGTATATCAAACCATCCCAAGCCGAATGGGAAGCTATCAGCAAAAGACCGACCTTATCCTTAGAAGATTTGGACGAGAAAGTACAGAAAATCATTGATCGGATAAAAGCCGTTGGAGACCAAGCCATAAAGGAATTTGCTTTGCAATTTGATCAAGTAAGTCTGGAGAATATCAAAGTAAGCTCTCACGAAATTGAATTGGGAAAGTCACAGATTTCTGATGAATTGAAACTAGCCATTTCAACTGCTTCTGACAATATTCGCAAATTTCATACTTCACAAAAGGTGCTGGAAACACAAGTTGAAACACAAGAAGGTGTTATCTGTTGGAGAAAAAATGTAGCCATTGAAAATGTTGGCTTATACATTCCGGGAGGCTCTGCACCATTGTTTTCTACGATTTTGATGTTGGGAATTCCTGCTTTGATTGCAGGCTGCAAACGCATTGTTTTATGCACTCCTTGTGATAAAAATGGTGTAATCAATCCGGCAGTGTTATATACCGCATCCTTTCTGGGAATTGATGAAATTTATAAAGTCGGCGGAGCCCAAGCCATTGCTGCATTAGCTTACGGAACACAAAGTATTCCGAAAGTTGATAAGATTTTCGGACCAGGAAATCAGTATGTGACTAAAGCAAAGGAACTCGTTCAAAAAAGTGGAATTGCGATTGATTTGCCTGCGGGACCAAGTGAAGTTTTAATTATTGCCGACCAAAATGCAGATGCTGATTTTATTGCTGCAGATTTGCTTTCGCAGGCAGAACATGGAACCGATAGCCAGGTTGTTTTAGTAACAAGCAATCAGCCTTTGATTGAAAAAGTCAATCTCGCTTTGGAAGAACAATTGATCGTTTTACCAAGAGCTGAATTAGCTAGAAAAACATTAGAAAACAGTTTTTCGGTGGTACTAAACTCTTTAGAAGAATGTATCGAATTCAGTAATATGTACGCTCCTGAACATTTGATTTTAGCTGTAGAAAACGCAACAGAATACTGTGATAAGATCAAAAATGCAGGCTCCGTTTTTCTTGGAAATTATTCCTGTGAAAGTGCAGGGGATTATGCCAGTGGAACTAATCACACGTTACCAACCAATGGTTACGCAAAAAGTTATAGTGGTGTTTCCTTCGATAGTTTTGTGAAGAAAATCACGTTTCAAAATATTACAGCAAAAGGAATTCAAAACATCGGAAAAACGATTGAAATCATGGCAGAAGCCGAACAATTAATCGCTCATAAGAATGCAGTTTCTATTCGCCTTAAAAAATTAAATAAATGAATAAAAATATCACACCATTAATCAGAAAAAATATTCTAAATCTTGCTCCTTATTCCAGTGCAAGGGAGGAATACGCAGGGAAAGAAGGTGTTTTTTTTGATGCCAACGAAAATCCGTTTGGAATATACAATCGTTATCCTGATCCTTATCAATCTGTCTTAAAACAAAGATTGTCGGAGATAAAAAATATTTCTACTAACCAAATCTTTATCGGTAATGGAAGTGACGAGGTGATTGACATTGCTTTCCGAATTTTTTGTGAGCCCAATCAGGACAAGGCTTTGACTTTTTCTCCCACTTATGGAATGTATGAAGTTTCGGCTAACATCAATGCTGTTGAACTCATGAAAATTCCTTTGAATTCAGATTTTCAAATAGACAGAAAAAAACTTGAACCTTATTTTTTAGACAAAAACTTGAAATTGATTTTTATCTGTTCTCCCAACAATCCTACAGGTAATCTTTTGAAGTCGGCAGACATTGAATTTATCTTACAAAATTTCAACGGAATTGTGATTGTTGATGAAGCTTATATTGATTTTTGTTTCCAACCATCTTTTCTTGAAAAAATAGAAAAGTATCCGAATTTAATTGTCAGTCAGACATTGAGTAAAGCATGGGGATTAGCAGGAATTCGTTTAGGAATTGCTTATATGAACGAAAACATTTTATCGTATTACAACAAAGTAAAGGCTCCGTATAATGTAAGTTCTATTAATCAGAAAATAGCTTTAGATACCCTCAATAATTTTAATGAATATGAACAAAAACGAAACGAAATACTTTCAGAAAAAATCAAACTCACCGATGAATTAAAAGCTTTGAAAATCGTTCGTAAAGTCTATCCCTCAGATGCAAATTTTCTGTTGATTGAAGTAGATAATGCCAACGAATTGTATAACCGATTGATAAAAAAACAAATTATCATCCGAAACCGAAGTTCAATTATTCAAAATTGCGTACGAATTACTGTAGGAACACACGAAGAAAATAAAAGATTAGTAAATGAATTAACACAACTAAGCAATGACTAAAAAAGTATTATTTATAGACAGAGACGGCACGATTATCAAAGAACCGGAAGATTTTCAAATTGATAGTTTTGAGAAGCTGGAATTTTTGCCATATGCCATAAGTTGTTTGTCTAAAATTGCTCGCGAATTGGATTTTGATTTGGTTATGGTGAGTAATCAGGACGGATTGGGAACAGATTCTTTTCCCGAAAACACCTTTTATCCTGTACAGAATTTCATCATTCAAATCCTTAAAGAAGAAGGTGTGATTTTTAAAGATATTTACATCGACCCGTCTTTTGAATACGAAAACAAACCTACACGTAAACCGGGAACAGGGATGTTACGCAAATACATTTATGGGAATTATGATTTGGAGAACTCCTATGTGCTTGGAGACCGAAAAACCGATGTACAGTTGGCTGAGAATTTAGGAACAAAATCGATTTTTATAAGTGATGACAATTCTGTGAATGCAACACTAACCACAACAGATTGGAACAAAATTTATCAATACTTAAAAGCTCAACCGAGAATCGGAAGAACCCAACGCAAAACACTGGAAACGGACATTTTTGTTGAAGTGAATTTGGACGGAAGTGGTAAATCGATCATTGATACTGGTTTGTTTTTTTTTAATCACATGTTGGAGCAGATTTCCAAACATGGAAATTTGGATTTGAACATTCAAGTAAAAGGCGATTTGGAAGTAGACGAACATCACACGATTGAAGATACAGCTATTGCTTTTGGAGATGCATTTTTGCAGGCTTTAGGAAGTAAAAAAGCTATTGAGCGTTATGGTTTTTTATTACCGATGGATGATTGTTTGGCTCAGGTAGCAATTGATTTTGGAGGTCGTCCTTGGTTGGTTTGGGAAGCAGAGTTTAAACGTGAAAAAATCGGAGATATGCCAACAGAAATGTTCTATCATTTTTTTAAATCATTTAGCGATCAGGCTAGATGCAATCTGAACATTAAAGCAGAAGGACAAAACGAACACCACAAAATTGAATCTATTTTCAAAGCCTTTGCAAAAGCTATAAAAATGGTTGTGAGCAAAACAGAAAATTATAACATTCCAAGCACGAAAGGTACATTATGATAGCTATTTTAAAATACAATGCAGGAAATACCGCCTCGGTAGAAAACGCGATAATAAGTTTGGGTTATTCAACTTTGGTAACAGATGATGTTTTTCTTTTAAAATCAGCTGAAAAAGTAATCTTTCCAGGAGTTGGCGAAGCGAGTTCAGCCATGAATTATTTAAGAGCAAAGAATTTAGATGAAGTATTGAAATCCTTGACACAACCTATTTTGGGAATTTGTTTGGGAATGCAATTGTTATGTGAATCTTCCGAAGAAGGCAACACTGAAGGTTTAGGAATTTTCAAAACGAAAGTTCGAAAGTTCCCGGCAGAAAATATTGTACCACATATGGGTTGGAATAATTTCACTTCTGTAAGAGGAGATTTGTTTCAGCATATTTCAATTGAAAACGATTGCTATTTTGTACATAGTTATTATGCAGAATTATGCTCGGAAACTGCTGCCACAACAGATTATATTTTGCCATTTAGTGCTGCTTTACAAAAAGATAATTTTTATGCAACACAATTTCACCCTGAAAAATCTGCAAATGTTGGTTTAATGATTTTAAAAAAATTTCTTGAACTATGAGAATAATCCCAGCTATAGATATTATCGACGGAAAATGTGTCCGTTTAACAAAAGGAGATTACAACCAACAGAAAACCTATAACGAAAATCCGTTGGAAGTAGCCAAAATGTTTGAAGATTTTGGAATCAAATATCTACATGTAGTGGATTTGGACGGAGCAAAAGCCAAACAAATCATCAATTACAAATCATTGGAAATATTGGCAACAATGACCAATTTGAATATCGATTTTGGAGGAGGAATTAAATCTTTACAAGATGTACAAACAGCTTTCAGTGCAGGAGCAAAACAAATAACTGTTGGAAGTATTGCTGCTCAAAAACCAGAATTGATGTTGGAGTGGCTGAAAAAATTCGGATCAGAAAAAATCATTTTGGGAGCAGATTGTAAAAATAGAAAAATCGCAACCAATGGTTGGCTCGAAAGTAGTGAATTAGATGTTTTGTCATTCATTCAGGAGTATGAAAAAAATGGAGCAAAATACACTGTTGTAACGGACATTGACAAAGACGGAATGTTGGCAGGACCATCGTTTGAACTGTATGAAGAGATTCTTTCTAAATCAAAGACCAGCTTAATTGCAAGTGGAGGTATTACAACTATCGAAGATGTTATAAAACTAAAAGAAATGGGTTGTGAAGGAGCAATTATTGGAAAAGCGATTTATGAAGGAACTATTAAACTAAAAGAGCTTTCGGAATTATGCTAAAGAAAAGAATTATTCCGTGTTTGGATATCAAAGACGGACGGACTGTAAAGGGAGTAAATTTTGAAGATATTCAGGATGCAGGAGATCCGATAGCATTGGCTCAACGTTATATTCAAGAAGGAGCAGATGAATTGTTGTTTCTGGACATCACAGCGACAATTGAAAAACGAAAAACACTTTCGGAATTAGTTACACGTATTGCTTCGGAAATTAATATACCTTTTACAGTTGGAGGAGGAATTAACAGTTTAGAAGACGCGAAAACCATCATCAATGCAGGTGCAGACAAGATAAGCATCAATTCTTCTGCAATTATAAATCCTAAACTTATCACCGAAATTGCCAATGAATTCGGAAATCAATGTGTGGTTTTGGCTATCGATACCAAATTTGTTGATGGTAAATGGAGGGTCTTTAGAAATGGAGGAAAAATAGCTACAGAGCTTGAAACATTAGATTGGGCTAGGCGAGGTGTTTCTCTTGGAGCAGGAGAAATTTTACTAACATCGATGAATAATGATGGAACAAAAGCAGGCTTTGCATTGGAGATTACAAAAAAAATCTCCGAAAGTGTTCCTGTTCCGGTTATCGCCTCGGGAGGAGCAGGCACGATGCAACATTTTGCAGATGTATTCCAACAAACAATAGCTACGGGAACTTTGGCAGCAAGCGTTTTTCATTATAGTCAGATTCCGATTCCGACACTTAAACAATTTTTAAATGAGCAAAATATTTCTATACGATTATGAATATAGATTTTAATAAAGGAAACGGGCTTGTTCCCGTTATCATACAGGATGAAACGAATCTTCAAGTTTTGATGCTTGGGTATATGAATGAAGAAGCCTACAACAAAACTGTTTCAGATCAAAAAGTAACTTTTTTTAGCCGAACTAAAAAACGATTATGGACAAAGGGAGAATCTTCCGGAAACTTTCTGTATGTGAAAAGCATTCAGTTGGATTGTGATAACGATACCTTACTTATTCAGGTAAAAGCAGATGGACCATCTTGTCACACAGGTTCGATTTCTTGTTTTAATACAAATTCTTCTAAAGGATTTTTATATCAATTGGAGCAAATCATCAATCTAAGAATTGATGAAAACATCGAAACTTCTTACACGAACCAATTATACCAAAGAGGCATCAACAAAGTAGCTCAAAAAGTAGGGGAAGAAGCAGTGGAGTTGGTCATTGAAGCCAAAGACAACAATTCGGATTTATTCAAAAACGAGGCAGCTGATTTATTGTATCACCTTTTGATTTTATTGAAAGCAAAGAGTGTTACACTGCAGGATGTAGAATACGTTTTAAAAGAAAGAACTTAAAAGGTAGTTGATTATGTACAATTAATAAATAAACAAATTTCAGATGTACATAATTAAATATGATTCTATGTAAAACAGAAAGTCATTAAATTGAAATGGCTTTCTGTTTTTTTACATTTTACCTATTATAATTATTTACGCTACAACGCTTTCTAGGAATCTTAAAGAGCTTAAAAGGTATTCGGTTGAAGGCCCATCAACCACCGTTGAAGGGAATTAATTTCAATAAAATAATTTAATAAATTTTTAGGATAATTTTTCTTTTAATCTGTCAATTTCTTTTTGATATTTCTGTAGTTGTGAAAGTAATATTGAATTTTCTTTATTCTTTGTACTTATTTTTAATTGGTTTATATCTTTTTCTATCTTTTTCAATATAGATATTGGGGCAGAATTATTTAATTCAGATGAAATTTTATTATCTAGTATATTCATTTCTCTGCTTATTGTTGCCTGCTCTGTTAATGCATACTCTTCTGTTTGCTTTATTGATTGGTGCCCGAGCATTTCTTTTACCACATGCATTGGAACTCCGTTATTTAATGTGACAGTACTACCAAAAGTTCTTCTCGCTTTATGCTTCGTAAGATTATCATTGATATTACATAAAGTTGCAATTTCTTTTAAGTATTCATTCATTTTTTGATTTGACTTTACAGGTAGAAGGACATTGCTTTTAATACATAGTTTGTGATGTTTGTATTTTTCAAGAATGTCGATTGCCTTTGAGAGTAGGGGAATGGTTGTCGATGATCCTGTTTTCTGTCTGGATGAAATAATCCATTTTTTATTATCTATTCCGTTTTTTACTTCATCGGACCTCAATTGTTTAACATCTATATAGGACAATCCTGTGTAACATTGAAACACAAAGATGTCTCGGACTTCATTTAGCCTTTCGGATTCAAATACTTTATTTTCAAGAAGAAAAAGCTCACGGGAACTCAAAGGAGTTTTTTTGACAGTTACTTTTTTATTATTAAAAGCCTTGAATGGATCAGAGGCTATAATGTCTTTTGAGATTGCCCTATACACGATCTTCTTAAAGTTAGCTATGTATTTTACCGTACTGTTGTTCTGACAATTTCTAATGGTTCTTAGAAAGAAGTCAAAATCTTTAACAAATTCATAATTAAGCTGTCTAAATTCTAAATCATCAACTTTATATTTCAATTTTATAAATTGTTGGACGTGTGATCTGGCAGTTACATATCGTTCATGCGTTCCTTTGCTGTATTCACCTTTTGATACCAGAGCTAGGATTTCATCATTGTGTTTCTGAAATTCTTCAAGTACCTTGGTGTTTCCTTCACTGTTGCCCAATATAAAATCAATTAGGTTTTGTGAAGTAATTGTAATATTTCGATTGATTAATTTGATTCTATGGTCTTCAATTTTTCTACAAATAGAATCTAGAAAAAAATTTATAGACTTTGCATCTTCTTTTGAACCTGTTGCTCGTTCACTTCTCTGATTCCATTTTGAAGCATACCATTTTCTTTTAGTGGAGACTTCTTTAGGTATTCCGTCAACTGTGATTCGTATATATACATATCGAAAATCTGATTGGTTTCTGGGTCTTTTTAAAAAGAAGTTTATTCCGTAGCTGGCTTCTAACATAATTTGAAAATTTAATGGTTGATAAATATCGAACTACATTATTTCAAATTCAAGTCGTTAAAGAACTTTATATGTTGGTAATCAGTTGTTTAAGTGGTGTTTTGTGGCACTTTTTTTTCAAACTCAAAAAGTGCCACGATTTTGCCACAAAATTATGAGCATTTTTGAAAATTTTAGTGGTTTATGCACCAATAAAAAAAACCTACGAATCTCTCAGATCGTAGGTTTTATAGGCCTTTAAGCAAAAAATGCGTTTGAGCTTGCTTATAACTCGCGGAGAAAGAGGGATTCGAACCCCCGGACCTGTTACAGTCAACAGTTTTCAAGACTGCCGCATTCGACCACTCTGCCATTTCTCCTTGGTCTTACAATTAATGTTCTTTCGTTCCTTAATTG
>Ga0256907_1000363_pt1 | contig 13274 bp, 8 predicted proteins | sample MC6MC0745MT_FD_186329 | JGI IMG/M metagenome (GOLD analysis project Ga0256907, IMG submission 186329) | Metatranscriptome of enriched soil aggregate microbial communities from Iowa State University, Ames, United States - MC6-MC0745-MT... | ecosystem: Environmental > Terrestrial > Soil >... | reverse complement strand
TTAAATAAAAGCTGGCTTTTCTAAATCTTAAAGATGCGGCTAAAAGCAGTTTACCAATAAATAACTGAACTCATAATTTTTTATTTAAATACTTTGTGAAACTCCTCTACAATTAGCAACTGAAATTAACTTTTAAAAACACAATGTTAGTATCCAAATATTTCGCTAAGGCTAAGCTCTTTAATATCGCCTAAGTTTGATAAATTACTATCTTTTAAATCTGTCTTATCACCTAAAATACAATAGATATAGGGTTTACGACTAATTTTATTCTCATGGAAATCCTTAAGATCATTGTAAGTAAGCTTAGGAATTTCCTCAAAAATTGCTCTCCTGGGATCTTCTGACAGACCGCGATGCTGTGATTCTAAATAGCTTGAAAGAATGCTAGTTCCTGTGATGCGCTCACTTGCTAATGATTTCAATAGATTTTCACGAACAGATTCTACCCCTACCTTTGATTCGGGCAAATCAGTTAGGAGTTCATTCATTCCGTTGACAGCATCTTTAAACTTATCGGATTGCGTTCCAATATATGCTCCCACCATTTCATGATTTTCCTTCTTTTGAGGTTGCCTATAATAAGCATAGGTTGTATAGGCCAAAGCTTTGGATTCGCGAAGTGTTTGAAAAACAATACTACCTATTCCTGCACCAAAGTATCCATTAAAGAAGGCTACTGTAGGCATTAGCTGGCGATTAAATATACCAGTATTTCGGACCCAAAATACCTCGGTCTGCTTCATCGGGTAATGCGCAAACAGAACCTTATTCTCAATGGTTGGTTTTTCCTCGAATTTTACCCCTTTAGCCATTTTATAGTATGCATTACTGTCATTTTTTAATGGTTTTAAATTTCTCATCAATTCGCTGACAGATTGGGGGCCATAGTATAAAATACGAGGTTTGACATGAGCTAGATTGTGCAATACAGCAACGAGGTCTTCTGCTTTTAGCGCATCGAGTTCCTGATCAGTTAACGTGAAATTAAATGGGTTTTTTGCGCCATATTGCGCGTAAGCCTTCAATCCTTCCATAATAGCTCCCTTATCTTCCTTTTCATTAGCACGCATTTTTTTGATACGTTCAATGTAAGACTTAAAGGCAACTTCATCGGCAACACAGTGGTGAAGAAGATCGTGTAATAAATCAACGGATGCCTCAAAATTGCTGTTCAACCCAGAAATACTAATCATACTTTCTTCATTGCCGGAAGAAGCATTAAAGTCAGACGCAAGTTTATAAAATTCCCGACTAAATTTTTCGCTGCTCTTATCTTTTGTCCCTAAAAATTCAAGATAACCCATGCCAAGATCCAACAGTTTGTTGTCCCATTGGCCAATATCAAACTGGTAGGTCAAGTTGAAAAGCTCGTTCTCTTGATTACGCACGGCTAAAACATCAAGATCCAGCAACTTGAATTTTGACAGGTCTTGATTAAAATCAATCCAATGAGGTTGTATAGGCTGCTCAGCTATTGCGCTAATCTGTTTAAAAAAGACAGATTCAGCAAGTCGGTTAACAGTCACTGGTGTAATGGCAGGCTTGACTACCCTGACCACGCCTGTATCAATACCCTGTCTTTTATAAACAGCAACATAATTGCTATCGGAAAGATACTTATTTGCAAAATGGACAATATCCTCTTTCGTTATCGTTGACAATAGATGTGTGTAATCCAGTTCTTTTGCCCAATCGAGTTCTGAAGTAAAATTGGATAATAAATCAAAGGCTACACTAGGATTGTTTCCTAATTTTCTGATCTCGGATTTTTTCTCATTATTGACAATCGAAGTAAGCAAATCTTCAGAAAAATCACCATTCCGTAACTTATAGATTTCACTTAATAACAGTTTTTTTACTTCATCCAAAGTCTGTCCTTCTACTGGACTACCTTGCAGCGTAAGGATCGAATAATCTTTTAGAATCTGAGGATATGCTGCAGCGCGTAATAGTTTCTGTGATTTCAGCAGATTGATATCCAGCAGGCCGGCAGCACTATTGGACAGCATACTAGCTACAAGATTGAGCATTTGTGCTTCAGAGCTCGCTGCTCCCGGAAAACGAAATCCCATCGTCAAGTACTCAGCTGATGGACCTGTAACTATTCTGGAAACTGGATGAATAATAGGCTTTTCTTGTTCGAAAATATATTTAGGAACGGGTTTGGAAACCATATAACCGAAAGCTTGATCAATACGTTTGATCACTGCCTCAGGATCAAAATCACCGGACATAATAATCGCCATATTATTGGGCACATAATAGGTTTGATAATATTGCTGTATTGCTTTTAATGATGGGTTTTTAAGATGTTCTACCGAACCCAATACGGTTTGTTTTCCGTAGTTATTATTAGAAAAAATTGCTTCAAACATAGCCTCCATCACTTTTCTATCGTCTTTATCCAAGTTGATATTCTTCTCTTCATAGACCGATTCCAGTTCAGTATGGAATAACCGTAGGACCGGATTCCGAAAACGCTCCGCCTGTACGCTTAGGTATTTGTCAATAACATTATTGGGAATATCTTCCACATACACGGTCTGCTCAAAAGAAGTAAAAGCATTGCTTCCTTTTGCTCCCATATTACTCATGAGTTTATCGTATTCATTGGGTATGGCAAATTTCGAAGCTTCCCCTGAAACCAGATCAATCTGCTTATAGATAGCTCTGCGAGCTGCTGTATCCGTTGTATGATTATACTTTTCATAAAGCGCATAGATCTTAGCCAGCAAGGGCTCTTCTTTACTCCAATCCAGGCTGCCAAACCTGTCCGTACCTTTGAAAAGCATATGCTCCAGATAATGTGCCAAACCGGTATGCTCTTTGGGATCGGTTTTACTTCCGGCTTTTGTTGCGATATAGGTCTGAATACGTGGTTGTTTGATATTTTTACTGAGAATGACCGTTAATCCATTTTTTAATGTATAAAAACGCGCCCCGGTAGGATCGTTACTTACATACCTGTAACTATAACCATCGGATGAGTCTGTTTTCCATTGATAACGGGATTGCGCCTGTAGGCAATTAGCTAATAATACGAAAGCACTTGCGAGTAAAACTTTCTTGCAAATATTGAATTTAATTCTCATCACGTTGCTATTTAATAATTTTGTTCAATTCCTTTTCAATGTCCTCGCCACGCAGATCTTTTGCGATAATAACTCCTTCCGGATTGATCAGGAAATTACGTGGTATGGCCATAACCCCATATTTTAGGGCCGCATCATTTTTATACCCTTTTAAATCGCTCAACTGAACCCAGGACATTTTGTCTTCTTTAATCGCTTTTAACCAATGCTCTTTCTTACTATCTATCGAAACCGCAACAACTTCGAAATTTTTGTCTTTATACTTTTGGTAAATTTCATTAATGAATGGCATTTCAGAGCGGCAAGGTCCGCACCAGCTGGCCCAAAAGTCAAGCAATACGTACTTGCCTTGGAATGAAGAAAAGGAAACAGGTTGCCCTTTGTCATTGTCCATAACAAAATCAATAGCATGGTTTCCGATGTCAACAGTTTTTTGGGCATTTAACTGTTCTTGAAGAGCCTTCGCCAATGACAAACTACGGACACCTGTGCTCAATTTATTGAAACGTTCTTCAAACTTTGGATTTTCAACCCCCATTTGATTGCTGACGATAAGGAGACTGGCAAAAGAATTTGGGTGCGTATCAAGGAAGTTGAGCTCAGCGTCTTCAATCGCTTTAGCCATGCTGCTATATTTTGGTCCGAGTTCTTTGTTGGCCTCCGAGTGACCAGCAGCAGCATTTTCCATCATCTGTTTTGAAATCAAATCTGCTTTTTGCTGAAGCGGCTTTACAATATCCGATAAAACCAAATAATCGGTCTGGACAGGACCACCGGTAATACGGGCTTGCTTGATATTGGGTCCGGTAACATGGAATTCAGCATTTTGAAGCATAAATTCCTGTTGATCCAGTTTATGATAATTTTTCCAGTCTAGCGGATCCAGCTCCTTTCCGACGGCGGTCATATGCAATTTAGCACTTAACATATCGCTGGCAAGTATACCTTTCAATATAAATTTGCCATTTTTGACATAGGTCGAATCTACGATAAACTCTTTAAGGCCATTCGGATTCATATAGCGCAAAAAGACTTTATGCCCGTCGTGATTGCCCGACAATTTTCCTTTAATAATGTAAACGTCCTGAGCGCTACCATAGAGCACAATTATGCTCATTATGGTAAATAATACAATCTTTATCATGTGTTTTTTTATTTGTAGTGTTAAATGCTGAATACATTATTTTACATCCAGGACCTCAGCAAGTCTTTTGTCCAGTGTTTCTCCCTTTAGCTCTTTGTCAATAATAACCCCATCGGGATCGATCAAAAAGTTTTGTGGAATACCTGTAATGCCGTAAAGAATCGCAGCCTGATTTTTAAGACCTTTTAAATCACTTAACTGTATCCAGGGGATTCCATCTTGTTTGATCGCGTTAAGCCACGCTTCTTTTTTACTATCCATGGAGACTGCAACGATTTCAAAATTTTTACTTTTATATTTTTCGTATACTTTGATCATATGGGGGTGAAGATCCCGGCAGGGACTGCACCAGCTGGCCCAAAAATCAAGCAATACATACTTACCTTTGAAAGACGATAATGAGACGGGTTGTCCCTGTGTACTATTTAGAGTAAAGTCTAATGCCCTGTTGCCAGCAGCAACAACTTGGATTGCTTTCCGTGTGGAAACCATTTTTTTTCCAAGGTCTGAATTTTGAACGCCTGGGCTTAGTGCATTAAATTGAGATTCAAAATCCGGATGATCAATACCACCTTTCATTGCAATTAAATAGAGGCTCACAAAGGAATCGGGGTGGCTGATTCTAAAGTTATTTTCTATCTGTTCTATTTCGGCAGCAATTGGCTTCATTTGTGGCCGAAGTGCCTCCGCAGCCTTCTCCTGCCCGCTTCTACTGAGTTTTAAAGACTGCTGAGAGAGTAACTGCATTCTTTCTTTCCAGGGTTTTAATTGTTCATTGAGCAAGTTAAAATCCGTTTGTACTTTACCACCTGTTATATGGGCTTGTTTGATCGTTGGGCCTGATAATTGAAAGCTGTCGTTTTCGAGCATAATATATTGCAGGTCTCTTTCATAATATTTCCAATATTCAGAAAGATCTACATTTTCATTGGGCGCACTCAGAATCAATATGGCCTGTTCTACATCTTTAAATAGCTTGCCTTCAAATTTGAACGCGCCGTTTTTGACATACGTGGAGTCTTTTATCGGGTCTTTCAACCCTTCTGGATTAGGATACTGTAAGAGCACTTTTTTCCCGTCATGATGGCCAGAAAGTTGGCCTTGTATGGAGAAAGATTGCTGCGCATTGGCGCAAAGCGCGGCCAGGCTAGCTAATGTAGCGATTGTAATTTTTATCATTTTTTAATTATTTAAATGAAACTTATATCTTTTTTTAAGGGTTGTTTTCCATCCCGGGGTTTTGATCCATTACCTTTTGTGGGAAACGCAATACGAAACGTTCGGGTTTAAGTGTAAATGTACCGGCGACAGACCCTGTCGCTGCATAAAGTGTGTGGGTATAAGTTGTTGCCTTGAATAAGGGATCGACTGACAGTCTCCGCATATCAAACCATCGGTATCCACTCAGGGCAAACTCCCGTATACGTTCTTCCAATATAAAGTTGAGCAGTGCAAGCTGTTTCCCTGCAATTGCTTCCGGAACAAATGCATTGGCCGATGGCATTCTGTTTTTTCGCAGCTGTTCTACATCAGCCTTTGCGCCCGTCAAATCGCCTAATCTCGCTTTACATTCGGCCCGTAACAAGTACAGGTCAGAGAGCAAGATTCCATACTGCAAGGATGTCGGCCCCATTTTGCGAAGCAATCCAGCGGGATATTCCGGCCCATAGTAGGCATTCCTTGAATAAAATTTAAGTCGTAAATCAGTGCTTTCAAAAAGGTTCACAGTCTTTTTGTCAATCACAAACTCATTATAGAAGAAGGTCCAAAAATTACTGGACTGTTTATTATAAACGCACTCTCTATTGTTTACAGCGCTGGGATAAGATGGTCCATAAGATCCAATCGGCAAAAATTCACCTCCGGGAGCCAAGGTTTTATTGTAGTCATATAATGCTAAAGGAATGGCCGAATTTGCTGCTGCCAATAGTGAAGCATCAAAATGAGGCAAAGCTAATTCGGGTTTACCCATAAAAAGATAGACCTTGCCAAGCAAGCCTTCGGCCGCCGCTTTCGACATGCGCATGGAATGAGTTGTCTTTGCCGGCAAATCAGGTATCGCCCTATTTAAATCATTAATTATAAACTCGTAGACCTCTTTAACACTGGCCCGTGTAAATTTATTCTCTGTGACATCGGCTTTGGTCAAAATTGGAAACCCGAGATCTGTACCAGCCGTATTAGCATCATACGGTTTACCAAAATAATTCACTAACAGAAAATAAGTCCAAGCCCTTCCGGCCATAGCTTCGGCAGCAATGGACTGCTTCTGCTCTGCAGTGCCATCAGTGGCTGTCGGCAGTTCTTGTATGATCTTATTGAAGGTGTAGATATTTTTCATCGGCATGTCCATCTCGGTAGCATTCTCCGAAGCTTCATAAATAACGGCGTCCCAACGAAATAGGCGCTGTGTTTTTAGACTAGCTCCATCGAAATAAGGCTGAACAGCCGCTATTTCATCACTCATGGCCACCTGGGAATTGGTACTGATATTAACCATATCAAGATTGTTCAGCAGTAGGTTATAATCTGAAACTTTCTGCGCTATCAGGCGTCCTTTTGGTGTGACTTCCAAAAAATCCTTTTTACAGGAGCAAGCAAAACTTATAACAGCCGCTAGAACTACCCCTATTTTAAATCTATTTGTCATTGTCATCTGCTTTACATTAAAATTTTACATTTACTCCAAATGAAAGAGTACCCTGGTTAAATAGCATACTACGTATGCCAGTTGTGGCATCGATAAATTCAGGATCAATATCCTCTTTATTGGCCTTCCAGAGCATCAGGTTCGATAGCTGCATCCGTAATGTTATTTGCTCGGTATGCAATTTATTCATTAAGGATGCTGGCAGGCTATACCCCAGGGTAATATCTCGCAATTTTATATAAGATGCACTGACCGTATTGGCATCAGCGTAGGTGTAATATTGAATATCGCGACGGGTATAGCTCAGCGAAGAATTGGAAACATAGGATGGAATATTGGTATTCAATTCATCTCCGTGCTGCTTCCATCGCTTGGCAAAGTCACTATGCAGGTTTCCGGTTGTTAACCCATCCCGAAGGGCATTAGCGTGATACAGCCGATCGGTATAGACGGTGTTTACATCACTGCGCATCACATGTCCCAAGTTAAAAATTGCATTGGCACTTAAAGTCAGTCTTTTATAACTAAAAACGTTGGCCATTCCACCACTCCAGATGGGTTGATAGGTGCCCTTGAAAATCACATCTGCTGCCTTCGCCGCATTGGGTGTTTTGGTCACGGAACCATCCGCAAGACGTATCTGTGGATCTCCCAGTTCATCCAATCCGACAAAATTATAGGCAAAGAGTGCAAAAGCCGGAAACCCTTCCAGATAATTTTGCCAAATGCGGTCCATACCGGAGTTGACCGGTGACTCGACGTTTAGTTTTGTGATCTTATTTTTATTGTAGGCAACATTAAACACAGTGCTCCACTTAAAGTCGCCTTTTTTGATATTTAGGGTATTTAAACTCAGCTCAACTCCTCTATTTTGCATGTCCCCAAGATTTCCGATGATGGCCGAATAACCGCTAAAAGCATTGGTTGGAAAAACACCTAGCATATCCGTTGTCTTTTTCTGGTAAAGGTCAACTGTACCGCTGACACGGCTGTCAAATAGTCCAAAATCAATCCCTAGATTTAGATTCCTTGTGCTTTCCCAAGTAAGTTTTGAATTGGCGGGTGTACCGATTACAACGCCTGTCCCACCCGGTAAATTGCCATTCTGAATGGCGTTTAAGATATCCTGCGAAGCCGCGATACCGGGGTCGGGTGAGTTACCGGTCAATCCATAGGTAGCCCGGAGGGCTAAATTATCCAACCATTTTGTTCCAGCCATGAAGCCTTCGGAGCTCATGATCCATTTCCCCCCGATGCTCCAGACAGGTCTGTTCTGAGCGGATTTATCAAGCCCAAATAGATTACTTCTGTCTATACGAAAACTACTGTTTAATGCGTACTTGCGATTGTAATTGTAGGCAAGATTAGCATAATAGGAAACAAACCTGGTCAGAAATTCGGTCCGTGTAAAGTTGTCGTTGCTCAATAAACTTTGGCTCCCACGATTTGGCATGACAGGATTTGCGAGACCTTTTACACCGAGTGTCGCATAGTCAATAGCACCATAAGTCTGTAAGAGTTCGTTGTATCCCCTGACCGTGCTGCCATTGTAATTAACCAATAGTTCCTGTGCTTCATGCCCTACTAATACACTTAGCTGATGCATGTCCTCATCCCAGTTCTTGTTATAGCTCAATTGATTCCTTACCGTCCAACTCTGTCTATTTTGATTATTGATACTATATTTTCCACCATTGTTGGGTAGGTAATAGACGGGGGTAGATTCTACGGTCGGCGCTACGGTAAATTGCACAAGCTCGTTCCGAACCAGGTAACTCCGGATATCATCATAGATCTCGGTTTTTCCTGTTCCTTTTGTATAGCCATAGGTACCTTCAAGTTTCAATCCATCCCAGAGTTTTATACTTAGGCCAAGGACATTTCGGCTCAGGAAATTATTGCTTTCGGCATGGCCATAATTGGCTTCATCCAAAGGATTGTAATCCAAACTAATTCTGCTGCGTGCTTCAAAGTCCTTCCGTACCTCTTCACTGACTTCACCCATGTAGGGCATGGACAGATTTCTCCCGACCCCGTCCCGGAGCAATTGGTAAGGATAGAAATTCGGTGTAATCTGAACATTCCTCTTTGCACTGTTAACACCATAGGTAAGGTCATTAATGAGATTCAGCTGGATAAACTTACCGACCTGTAGATCTTGACGAAGATTGAGTTTATAGGTATTATTCTTCTCACCGGGCTGGCTACTGACCAAATTTGTGTAGGCTCCAGAACCATACGCTGAATAAGCTTTTCCACCTTTCGAAAACAACAGTGTATGATTCATTAAGGATGCATTTCTGTAAGCCAGATCCCTGATCTGCTTTCTATTATCTATTGCGACAAGGCTATCCAGGCGCTCTTTTGCCGTAGCAGAACTAATCAGTCCCCGGGCTAGATCATATTGAATCTGCTGATGAGGAGCAACACCGCTACCACCAGATACATATGGAAATACACTTTCCCAAGGATAGATCTCCGCATCAAATGTTTCATTTGCTGCCTGAATAAATTCTTTACTATTGAGGGTTTTAAAATAATTCAGATCTGGTCTACCTTGGAAATTGACAAATGCATCATAGCTTATCCTTAGTTTATCGTCATTGGTTCCTTTTTTTGTCGTGATGACGATAACACCATTGGAAGCCCTTGCTCCCCAGATGGAGGCGGCTGTCGCATCCTTGAGCACCGTAATATCAGCGACATCTTGTGGATTGATACTGGATACATCATCAATAGGGATTCCATCAACCACAAACAGCGGATTTCTATTGGTACCGACATATCCATTGCCTTCCGAACTACGCACACCAATCGTTGACAGTCCACGAACAAGAAATGGATTTTGTGAAGCATTAGGTGCATTATTGACTGTAAGCCCCGCAATTAATCCATCAAGACGCTGCAATATATTCATGCTGCCAGTTCGATTTTCCAGGATGGTCATATTGGGCTTGGCATAGGATCCGGCACTGCGCTCTTTGGAAATCGTTTGATAACCGGTATTGATCACTTGAACTTCCTGCAATTTACCTATAGCTTTCTGCATCTTGATCTGTCCGATATTAGAAGATACCTTTATCTGTTTTGGTTCGAAACCCACATAGGAAATCAATAAAGTCCCTTTTTCATCAACGTCTTTGAGCGTAAACTCACCATCCCCATTTGTTCTGGTTGATTGGATGCTCCCCAAGACAGAAATTGATGCATCAGGTAGCGGTTTACCATTTTCATCCACCACTTTTCCAGTAACATCAATAGGATTATTTGCGTCAAAAACAAGATCATTGATTCGGCCTGAAGCTTCTGTTTTACCAGTTTTGTTACCGTCCGGAGAGACGATTTTCGAATTAGAATCCTGTGTACTTGTAATCACGACCGATTTATCCTCAATAGAAAAACTGAGATTTCGCCCTTTAACAATGGACTGCAAAGCCCGTACTAAGCCAACATTTTTCAGATCTACACTAATAGATTGGTGTTGTCGCAAAATATCCTTGTCAAGCAAAAAATCATAGCCTGTCTGCTGTCGCATCTGCTTCACGAGATGTTCCAAATTAGCGTTTCGCCCCATTATCGTGACACGTTGTGCATACGTAGCCCCATAGGTGTGCATGAGTAGACATGTCATGATAAATAAAACTAATTTCATAATTAATAAAAATTTAGGTAGTGACCGCTCATGGTGAAAAGTACCCAATAGCGCATTTTTTTTCATACTTTTGTTTTGGTTAGATGGTTCATAAACTGATTTGTTTGGTTTGTCTTTAAATTGGCATTTTCAGCTACTGCAGCATTTTTCCGTATTACCGCGAGGTGGTAGGACACCTTGCGGTTTTTCTGAATTTTCTGCAGCAAATGCGTTCTTACTGATCTCATACGGACCAAGCTACTCTGTTACAATAATTGTCCTTTCTTTTATCTTAAATTTTACCTTATTGGTTCGCTCAATTTGTCGAAGTGTTGTTATCAAGTCATTCGACCTGGAGACAAAGCCCCATAGTTTTAACTCTCTTGGTGTATTTTCTGTAAATTGAACTTCCATATTATACCAACGGCCTAAGGATAACATCACCTCGGAAAGTTCCCCGTCAATTTTAAAATATCCGTTCTTCCAGGCAAGTATATCTTCGGTATCTTGCTCCTGAACGTCGATATCACCGCGCCGATTAACAGCCTGCTCACCCGGCTTGATCAACTGCTCGCCCTTCGTAGTCACCACGTTGACCCGCCCCTCGACAAGGGTGGTCCTGACAAGTCCCTTCGATTCTGAATATGCGTTGATGTTAAAATGGGTCCCAAGAACGCGTACCTGCTGTGAAGCTGTCGTAACAATAAATGGTCTATCACGCTTACTTACTTCAAAGTACCCCTCTCCTAGTAATCTAACAATACGTTTTTCACTATTCAGCAGATCGGAATCAAAGGTCAAACTGGATCCTGTATTAAGCCAAACTTTAGAACCGTCCGGTAGAACGACCTGATACATTTCACCATTTCTTGTTGTAATCGTATTTTTGATAACTTGGTTTACTCCTTTAATGGAACTGTTTTGACTGTAAACAACCACTCCCTGCGCATTCTTAGAAATCGTCATCCCCTGTTTAGTCAAGAGTTCTCCAACTTTAGCGTTGGAAAGATCTATAGTAGAGCCATCTGACAAGGTCAAAGTTGCCCCAGTATGACCTGCTTTAATTGCTGGGCCAGCGTAAGTGTCTATGGTATACACTTTTTGTTTTTCATACAGTTTATAAATTCCGATACTCCCCACAATTATTAGGATAGCTGCGACATAAGCAAGCCACCTCCGTATTGGCAAAACTTTGACATGATGCATTGATTGATGATCTATTGCATTCCACATTTCCGACTTTATGCGTATAAAATCCTCGGGAGAATCAATACCAGACTCTTCGACGCGGTTAAAAGCATACCATTCCTCAACAACACGTGTTTCTTTGTGTGTTGCCTGACCAGAAAGATATTTATTTAAAAGCTGTGTTCCAAGTTCCTTTTCCATATATCGAAATCGAGGTTTATAATCGTTAACTAGTATAATACAGTTGGAAAAAGCTTTGGGAGTAGAAGAATTGAAAAAAAATAAAAATTCTTAAAAAAGAATAATTTGGTGGGATATATAGGTTTAGTTGCTTCGGAGAAAAATCAACAGCATAATGCCAAGAGAATTATAATGGGCAAGTCTAACCTTTAATATCTTTAGCGCATTTTGCACTTGCTTTTTCACTGTGGATTCACTTAAATTCAGCCTTTCCGCAATTTCGCGATGGGACAAATCTTCCAATCTACTCAATTCGAATACTTCTCGCATCTTAGCCGGCAGTTTGGCTATTTCACTTGTTATCAACAGCATAAGATCCTTTTCGTCCAGCTTTTCAAGTGTCTCATCACTAACCTGTAGGCTATATTTTCCTATTTCAGCCAGATAGTCACTTTTAGTTTTTCCTTTTTGGATGTAATTCAGGACACGATTGCGCGATGCAACGTAAAGATATGACGAGATCCCGACGTTATCTCTGATGAGATCCGACTTTTCCCAAATTGAGGTAAAGAGATCTTGTACAAGATCTTTGGCGGCATTCTCATCCCGGAGCATCTGGTTGACCTTGTAATAGATCATCATGCTGTATCTATCGTAAATTTCGGCAAAAGCATTCCGATCTCTTTGTTTAAGCAAAGAAACAAGATTACTATCCGTCAAAACTTTATACTTGTTCATTTTATTTGTACGGCTGTATTAAAAAACACAACTCAATAAGCATAGGAAATGTCAAAACTTATTTATCTACTACAATAGTAGGAAAATAATATAAAATAAGATTGCTTTTTGGAATTTTATTGTATAGATAAAATAAACCGTATTGATGTTGCACATTTGTATAAAATTAAAAAAAATATACTCCTGCTGATTGACCTTCTGTCATAACCGCAACGTAATGATCAATGGCTAGATCTGCTGTAGATAGATCAACCACTGCTTTTTTAGGGTTTGGTACCTCTGGTTTACCTGCTGCCATAGTGAATGTTGATACTGCGATCAAGACTGCTGTTGTGAATGTTTTTGCTAAAGTTTTTTATCGAAATAATTTGTTATTTAAAAGTGATAATGCTATCATGAGTATAAATTCTGCAACTAATTACCAATGTACTCATGATGGTTCATAATGTCTTTATATTATATTGTTATTAAGTTGCATCAGCCCCACCTCCCCCAACTTAAACCCTGATGCTTTGCTAAAGCAATTGTTGATTCAAAAGTAGGATGTAAACTGTCCCACCCCTATGGCAATTAAATTAAACTAAACCAACTAAAAACTTGGTGAACGATGGAAATCAATAGGTAAAATTATTTTAAACTTTTTTGAAC
>Ga0256907_1000343_pt1 | contig 13612 bp, 10 predicted proteins | sample MC6MC0745MT_FD_186329 | JGI IMG/M metagenome (GOLD analysis project Ga0256907, IMG submission 186329) | Metatranscriptome of enriched soil aggregate microbial communities from Iowa State University, Ames, United States - MC6-MC0745-MT... | ecosystem: Environmental > Terrestrial > Soil >... | reverse complement strand
TGCTGATGGACGCTCCGGGAATGGAGACGACGAAGCTCACGCCGAAGATGACGCAACGGGAGTTCGAGGTCATCGATGGTCAGCAGCGGCTGGTTACGCTGATGACGCTGTTCGCCGTATTGCGCGATCTGGAACCCGATCCCCGAACTTCGGTCGCAAAGCACGTGCAGAAAATGCTGATCGCCCGGCAGGGTTCGAGGTTTTTCAGCAAGGAACGCTTCCGGCTGCATTTGGGCGGCCGCGAACGAGCGACATTTGAAGAGACTATTCTGCAACCCGGCAGCACGGCGCTTCCGCTCGAAGCCGCGTCTGTCCCGGAGGCCACACTGCTTGATGTGCGCGACCGGTTTCGCAGCATATTGGAAGCATTGCCCGCCAGCGCGCGCAAAAGCCTTGCGGATTTCGTCGCCACGCGCTGCTACGTCGTCGTTATTGTCGGTACCGACATCGATCGATCGCATCAGATGTTCGTCGTTCTGAACGAACGCGGCAAGAAACTACAGCGCCACGATATTATGAAATCGGACATTCTGAGCCGCTTGAGCACGGGTGATATCGGCTGGGCCGGGCGCATGTGGGACGACATGAGCTTGGCGCTGGGCGATGATTTCGAGGGGTTCTTCGGGCACCTCAGGTCCATATTCGGTTATGGCCGATATCCGATTGTCTCCGGCGTCCGCAGGGTCATTCGCGACTCGGGGGGATCGGAGGCGTTTTTCAAGGACGTGTTCCTGCCTTACGCGAAGGCTTACGCGCTGATCCGGCAGGGCGGCGAGGGCGTGCTTCCCGGCGATATGCCGAGACTCCTCGGCTATCTCAACCGGCTTCCCGATTCAGATTGGGCGCCGGCCGCTATTCTGGCGCTCAAGGGATGGCAACAGAATCCCGATCGGGCGGCATTTCTCCTTGCCGAGATCGAGCGGCTCGCCATGTTGACCCGGTTGCTTTGCTCCGGCTCCGGCAAGCGGGCTCGCCGTTTCGCGGACCTCATCAAGGCGATGCGTTCCGATGAGCCGCTCGATATGACCCATCCGATTCTGCAAATGACGCGAGATGAACTGCGCAGCATCGCATTTCATCTCCGGGATTTGCACAAGCGCAACGCCAAGGTCTGTCGCCTGCTGCTGCTGCGGATGAGCGACGAGATGGGTGATACGTCACTGCGCATCGACCCCGATCTTTACACGATCGAGCATGTGATGCCGCAGCGGCCGTCGGCTTCGAGCACGTGGCGGCAAAGCGTTCCGAGCGCGGAGGAACGTGGCGAACTCGTCGACTGTCTCGGTAATCTCGTGCTGATCACGCAACACGAAAACGATAAGGCGCGAAACGCTTCGTGGGTCGAGAAGAGGGAGATTTATGGCAAGACGGCCAGCGATGCCGCACCGTTACTTGCCATCACCCGCGATGTGCTCGATCAGCGGGAGTGGCGGCGTCCTGAGATCGAAGCTCGCGAGCAACGCCTGATCGGGCTTATTGAAAAGCTCTATCGCATCGACATCAAATCGCAGCGCCCGGCTTCGCGGATGGCCGCCGAGCAGCGGGAGCCGGTAAATCCGCTCTCTCGTTCCGCATAGGACCGGCGGCCTGCTTACGCCGAGGCGAGGGCACCACTCAACGCTTTGCCGATGAGCGTGCGGGTTTCCGGAATACCGTAGAGCGCGACGAATGTGCCAAGTCGCGGCCCGCGCTGTTGGCCAAGCAGAATTTCGTAGATCGCCTGGAACCAGTCGAGCTTAACGCCGGGGCCGCCGCTGGGGCTGACCTTCGCCGGGTCCTGGTAGCGGGGAATGGCGCGGCCGACATCGAGCAGCGCGTTTTGAATTTTGTCGCCGTCTGCATCCTCGGGAAGCGCGGCCAACGCGGCATCGAGGCTTTTCAGTGCGCTCTGTTCGACATCGTCGGGCGCGCGGAATTTCTTCGTCGGCTTAACGAAATCCTCGTAGTAGCGAATTGCGTAGCCCGACAGGCGATCGAGAATCGGATTGTTCTCGGGTGTAGCGCCCGGCGCGTAACGGCGAAGGAAGCCCCATAGGACATCCTTGCTGTTCGCGTGCGATACCGACACGAGATTGAGCAGTAGCCCGAAGGTAATCGGCAGTTCGGGCTGCGGGGGCGCTCCGGAATGGATGTGCCACACCGGGTTGTCGAGCTGCTGTTTTCCCGCCTGTGACGGATATGCGGAAAGGAACTGCAGGTATTCGTCGACGGCGCGCGGAATGACGTCGAAGTATAGTTTCTTGGCGCTCTTCGGCTTCTGAAACATGAAAAGCGACAGGCTCTCGGGCGAAGCGTAGGTCAGCCAGTCTTCGATGGTCAGGCCGTTGCCGCGGGACTTTGAAATCTTCTCGCCATTCTGATCGAGAAACAGCTCGTAATTAAAGCCTTCGGGTGGCGTGCCGCCGAGCGCTTTGCAGACTTTCGACGACAGCGTCACGCTATCGATCAGGTCCTTGCCCGCCATCTCATAATCGATGCCAAGAGCGGTCCAGCGCATGGCCCAGTCGGCCTTCCATTGGCATTTGACGCGACCGCCGGTGACAGGCGTTTCGATCTTTTCGCCAGTGTCAGGATCGATGTAGGTGACAGTTCCGGCATTGACGTCGCGGGCGACCATCGGGACCTGCAGTACGCGCCCCGTCCGCTGGCAAACGGGGAGGAACGGCGAATAGGTTGCCTGACGCTCCGATCCGAGAGTCGGCAGGATGATGTCCATGACCTTGTCGTAGACGGCGAGCATCTTCAGCAGCGTCGCGTCGAACATGCCGGACTTGTAGCAATCCGTTGCCGAGAAGAATTCGTATTCGAAGCCGAAGCGATCAAGGAAATCGCGCAGCATCGCATTGTTGTGGTGCGCGAAACTTTCGTACTTTCCGAAGGGATCGGGCACGCGCGTGAGAGGTTCTTCCAGGTGCTGCTGCAGCATGTCCTGGTTCGGCACGTTGGTCGGGACTTTGCGAAGCCCGTCCATGTCGTCGGAGAAGCAGATGAGGCGTGTTTTGCGCTTGCCGTCCGTCAATAGCTCGAAGGCGCGCCGAACCATCGTTGTCCGTGCGACCTCGCCGAAAGTGCCGATGTGAGGCAGCCCCGATGGCCCGTAGCCCGTCTCGAACAGCACCGTTTTCTCAGCCCCGCCCGGAAGGCGTTCGAGGCGCTTGATAAGCCGGCGCGCTTCTTCAAACGGCCAGGCCTTGGATTCAAGGCTGGCGGCGGCTTGCTCGGGCGTGATGGCGAGAGAGGTCATTGGGGACCGATTACTATTTGAGGTTTGCCGGGTAGGCCGGGTGTCCCGTCGGTGAACGAAATTCCGTGGTGGCACCGTAGGTTGGGCTCGTTGAGGCGTCAACGCGGCTGTGGGAGCTCCGCAATAAATGCCGCAACCGCATCGGCGACATCCGCAAGATTGCCTTTGCGCGTGAAGCCGGATCGCCCGCGCGGGCCGAAGTCGTGATCGCCATCTCCGATCCATCGAAAGCCAATGGCTGGCGGTAGCGAGAGAGCTTCCACTTCGGCACGGCTGCCGAACGGGTCGCGCTCACCCTGAACGATGAGCGCCGGACAACTCAGCGATTCCAAATGAGCGGTGCGCAGTTTTTCCGGTGTGTTGGGTGGATGAAACGGATAGCCCAGGCAGACCAGCCCGTGGATCTCGCGGATTTTATAAAGATCGTCGGCGACAAGGCTCGCTACGCGCCCGCCCATCGACTTGCCGCCGATGACGAGTTTTGTGCCGTTTGCCCGTTTGGCGAGCGATCGAACGACGTCGCGATATTCGGGCATTAGCGTTTCGGCTTTCGGCGGCGGGCGCCGTGATCCGCCCGTGCGCCGCGCGGCCATGTATGCGAACTCGAAGGCCGTCACAGCGATGCCGCGCGCGACGAGCAAAGGCGTGATCGTTTCGAAAAACGGCGAGTTGATCCCGGCTCCGGCGCCGTGGGCCAGGAGGAGACGACATTCGGCGTTCGCCGGACCGGCTTCGGTGATGACTGTCAGGGTGATGTCCTATTTGCTGATCGAGCGGGCGATGTTGGGCAGCAGAGTCATACCTGAACGGCGTTGTGCACTGTTCGATAGAAGATCTTCACGGAGCCGGCGCCTGTGTTCGTTGATCCGCAGTCCCGATCAGAACGCGATATTACGGGCTTTTTAGCCACGTCAACGACACCTTGGAATCGGCGGGATTTGAGAGGGTCTGATTTTTGCCCGACTATGGAGTATAAGGGGGCGGACACCTTAGGCAATTGCGGGATCGTAATGAAAGCCGGCAGGCTATCCGCGGTGGTTTTTGTGCTGGGCTTGGCCGGGTTCGTTCCAGTCGGGTCCGCTATCCTGTCGCCGGTTGCCTTCGCTGATTCAGGAGCCGAGGCGAGCGCTGCGGCGAAGTCAGCCTCGCCTTCGGATTCCAACGAAACAGCACAATCCGCTGACAGCGGGCTGCCCGATTTCGCAGCCGGTAATCGCAAGCTCAAACTGGCGGCCGAGGACGCCAATGCGTCGTCGGAGCCTGATGATGAGCCGGCCGCGGAAACGGCGGATCCCAAGAATGCTGCCGGTTCGGACCGGCGGACCGTCACGATCACGACCGAGCCGATCCTTGGAAGCGGCACGACCGAAACATCGAGCGTGAAATCGAAAAGCGGCTTGCCCAAATGGCCGCAATTCTTCGGTGCGAAGAAGCTATTCGGCGAAGCCAAAAAACCGGCTCCGCTCGCCTCTCGCGCCATAGGCTATTATTCGCGCGGGTGTCTTTCCGGCGCAGTCCCGCTTCCGATCGATGGTCCGGCGTGGCAAGAAATGCGTCTTTCGCGCAATCGCAACTGGGGCCATCCCGAGCTGATCGCGCTCATCGAGCGGTTCGCCAAAGAGGCGCAAAGCGCCGGTGACTGGCCGGGTCTTCTTGTCGGCGACATTGCTCAGCCGCGCGGCGGTCCGATGGCATCGGGACACGCCAGTCATCAGGTTGGCCTGGATGCGGATATCTGGCTGACGCCCATGCCGAAGCGGCGTCTCACACGCAAGGAACGCGAAACACTGAACGCGACCTCGATGCTGGATAAGACGGGGCTTGCCGTTAATCCGAAGGTCTTCACGGGCAAGCAGGTCGCGCTCATCAAGCGGGCGGCCTCGTATCCCGAGGTCGAGCGGATTTTCGTGCATCCGGCGATCAAGAAAGCGCTGTGCGAGGCCGCCGGCACCGATCGTAAATGGCTCGGCAAAGTGCGGCCGTACTATGGGCATTACTACCACTTCCATATGCGCATCAAATGCCCGGCCGGTTTTGCGGGATGCAAGTCTCAGGTTCCACCGACGGGCGACGATGGCTGCGGAAAAGAGGTCGATAAGTGGCTGGCGCGCGTGATCCCTGCCAAGGAGGGTACGAAGCCGCCGGTCGCCGGTCCGCCAACCATCAGCATCAGGCCGCCGAAGCCGCCGGTGATGATGGCGGATCTGCCGCCCGAATGCCGCTCGGTGCTGGCGGCAGAACCCAATCCGGTCTCGATTCCCAGCAGGGCCTTGATGACCAAAACCGCCGTGCATCACGCTCTCGCCAAGGCCGCCGAAGCCCGAGCAGCCTTCGCGAAGGCCGCCGGCATCGCGACGGTGCCTGCGAAAGCGTCGGCTGCGCATCCGGCCTTACGTCCGCATTTGCGCAAAAAAACAAATACCGCCGAGAAGAAGTGATCTTCCCGGCGGGTCGTTGTTCGTATCGGTTGGCGTGGACGGCGACGATCAGGCACCCGTCGCCCCAGGGCACGTGACACCGGTGCCGGCGAGCCCGCAATATCCATGCGGAACCTTCGCCAAGTACTGCTGGTGATACTCTTCGGCCAGATAGACCGGTCCGGCGCTTTTGATCTCGGTTGTGATCGGCCCGTACCCTTGCGCAGCGATGGCGTCGGCATAAGCCCGTTCGGATGCTTTCGCCGCCGAGAGTTGCTCGGGCGTCGTCGTGTAGATGGCCGAGCGGTATTGCGTGCCAACGTCATTGCCTTGACGGAAGCCTTGTGTCGGATCGTGGGCTTCCCAGAACGTCTTCAACAGACGCTCGTAAGAAATGACCTTCGGATCGAACACGACGACCACGGCTTCGGTATGACCGGTATGGCCTGAGCAGACTTGCTCATACGTCGGATTTTCGGTGAAGCCACCCGCATAGCCGACTGCCGTCGTCCAGATGCCATCGCCGAGTTGCCAAAAAAGCCGTTCAGCTCCCCAGAAGCAGCCGAGCGCGAAAATCGCGACCTCAAGGCCATCGGGATAGGGGCCATGCAGCGGGCGCGAAAACACATAGTGCTCGGCGGTCGCGGGGAGAATGCTTGTGCTCCGCCCGGTGAGTGCGGTGTCCGGGGTCGGCATGGGAGCGCTACGCTTAGCGAACATGGATTTGCTCCTTTTTGTTATGCAACCCAGTATACGTCGCCGAAGGCCCAAACGTTGCGGGCGCTCAGTAATCGTTGGCGAAGATGCGCACGCGACGGCGCGGCCGACCCAGATAGCCGGCAGCTGCCGCGAAAAATGCGAACACCACCCAGGCTGGAAGTGAAAGAATCGTGGTGAGGACCGGATCCCACAGGAAGGGACTGATCAAGTGCCCGATTGAGCGCTCGAGTGTGACGACAAAGGACGGCGCCAGCATCTGAAGGTGTTGCATGAGCGACGTCGCGCCGAGGCTCCCTCCGTCGAGGGGCGAGCGGGAGACATCTGCGGCAAATGCAATCAGGGCGAAAAGGGCGAAGAGAGCGGCGAGAAAGCGCAGCATGGTCCGAGGCCGAGTGTCGGGATTGACGATTGCCGTTATGAGTGCGGCCAAGAACGATGCCGCCGCGATGCGGATTAATCCATGCCCCGGCGACTGGCCCGTCGCGTGCCAGTACCAGGCGGCGGCCGAAGCGCAAAGAAGCGATAGGAGAGCAAACGCCTTGAAAAGCCGCGAACTGGTCATGGGGTGCCGTTCTGCCGGTTGACCGGCACCTTTTTGTGGCCCTATGAGACCGTGGTCAAGAGACACATGCGTTGCGGGCGGTCGGCCTGTCTGTGCAAGTTGCGCTCGGGGCAGCGATGCGTATAGTGCGCGCCGCTTCGCGACTACGCGAATGGAGAGATGGCCGAGTGGTTGAAGGCGCACGCCTGGAACGCGTGTAGGCTCGTAAGGGTCTCGTGGGTTCGAATCCCACTCTCTCCGCCAAGAGCCCTTGATCCCAAATCATTTTTCGTAATGTTTTGGCCGGTCCACAAATCTGGCGGCGCTGGGTGCGCTCATACGGCAAGTCGCATATTTCTGTGAATACCAGCGCCGGCTCGGTGTGCTCGACATGAATAGCACTCTCGCAAAGCGATCCCTCATGCGCAGCGACTGCGATCGTGCTCGCGTTGTCAGCTATGCACGCGCTGGCGGACTGCGAATGCCTCTGCATCGATGGTAGAACTCAACCAATCGGTTTGCGATAATCCGTCTCGTTTTTGTTGTGATCAACGGGTTTTCGCATGAATCTCATAGTAGGTCTCAATCATCCGACCGACGTCGGCATGCCACTCCGCCTGCTCATTGAGCGTGGGGCCGTTCTCCAGTGCTTCTTTCGGCACCGAGATGATGTAACCGCACTCGGCAACATCATAAGAAAGCAGGTTCCAGGGCAACGGAACATATTTCTTACCCATGCCTAAAATGCCGCCAAAGGTAAGAATGGCGTAGGCGATGCGACCCGTCCGCTTCTCCAGCATCACATCATAAATTTCGCCAAGTCGTTCGGCTCGCTCTGAATAAACCGGCGTGCCTTGCACCTTTCCAGCAGAAATCAAAGTCACGCTCTCATCGGGTGAATCCATGCCGGTCTCCTGGTAATCGGTCTGCAAAACCATCCCCACCCCGAACCAGTTCCTGCGTCCGACAGACAATCGGAGCGTGCCTGGACGATGGGAGCATCCCGGCAGGTAAATCCAGCGTGCTGGACATTTGCAGCGTGGGAGATCGTTCGTTGAGGCCGGTAAAAACGCGAGACGAACTACGCGACCGGATAGATGTTCAACGCGGGATTTGACCGGCGAGTTTGGGCGCACACGGATGAACGTGTGGGACAGCAAATTACAAGAATGCACGGGAAAACGATTTTCAGAGATCGTAGTCTTGTGCGGGCAAGCACATTGAGCAGCAGTAGGCCCACACAGCGATCAAATTTGCACCTTTTGACCGATCGACCTCATGCAAAGGTGTTAGCTCTCCACCGTAGTTGCATTTGATCGTTCAGCTTAACCACATTAGCTTTGCATCTATAATGGAGGCTTGTGGTCATGCGTACCATTGTTGATTTCTGTCTCAACCTCTGGGATTGCTTCGGCGGAAACTCGGGCGGAGGAGGCGGGCCTTCTCCAGCACCGGAAATCAGCGCACATAGCGCGATCGCAGCGATCGCCGTGCTGCTGAGCATTGCGTTCATTCTCCACCGCAGAATGGCCCGGGAAGACTGATATCTGCGCTTCCGAACTGTTGCGCTGATGATCGGAGCTGAGATCGCCAATCTGGCCGCCTGAGACATCGGAAATGGCAGCGGCCCGACCGATCACGACGGAATAGCTCCGCACGTGTGCAGCACTCCTCATCAATGGGTCGCGGACGCTTGGCGGCAGATACCCATGCAGGCGCGACCGCGTTCGCCGGTTGTCGTTTCCGACAGTTGAGAATTCCGGCAGCTCTTGCGACTCTTTGAAGGCCAGCATGCGAACCGTCCTCGCAGGCGCTGACAACGCGAACACCTCGGACTGCCCCTGAGATCCGAGGTGTTCGCAATTCGCACGGACGTCGTAAGCCGCAACACCATGACGCTCGACCAGCTTAGAAGACTCGAAATTTCTCTAATGAGAAAGTCGTTCGAAATTGCCTGCGAACGACTCGGTCTTTCGACGGATCGCGGCAGCACTGACATAACTGAAGACCACAGCCGCTTGGCGTCGGAAGTCCAGGCCCTTGTTGAGCAGGGTCATACGGATGTTACGCAAATAGCCGAGCTAGCGATCGAAGCTCTGGCTCGGCACAGAAGCATAAACTAACAAGCTCAACGTCTGAGGCGATGTCTCAGTTCAGTACGGACGTTTTCCAAACGCTTCCGCTAATTAAGTCAAATTTTCCGAATTTGAAGAAGCGCAATTCAACGATTGCGTAGAATGATGTGTGTGCGAATTGATTTTTGAAATTCAGCTTTCTACTCGAGCCCGCAATTAATCGAAAAAATTTTAATCAACTACCGGAGTTGAGCTGTCGTTTCGAACAGCTTCGTCCATTTGCTTTTTTGGGCAAGGTCAGCGGCATGGACTCGGAATTCTACAGCAGGACGTCCGTCAGGGGTCGGAGGTTCGTCTTTCAGGTCCTCAACATTCATTTCCTGAGAGAGGGAACTGAACATGACGCAAGAATGCATCAAACTATGGGACTGCACCCCGCCCGATCATCATCCGCCGCCGCCGCCGGATTGCCCACCGCCGCCGACGTGCCCGCCGCCCGAGCATTGTCCGCCACCTCCGCCGGAGCACTGTTCCAACCCTCCACCGCCCGAGCATTGTCCCCCGCCACCGCCGGAGGACTGTTCCAACCCCCCTCCTCCCGAACATTGTCCTCCGCCACCGCCGCCAGCCGACTGCGATTGCCCACCGGAGCCTTGTAATTCAATGACACAGACCAACAACTATTACTCCTACGACAGCCACAACGTCACGACGACCACGACCAACAACTATTCGTCGACCGACAGCCACAACACGACGACGACGATTACAACCGTCGACAACAGCTCGGTCGATAGCCACGACACCAACGTGTCACTGATTGGCGGTGGCATTCTCGACGGGTCGCTGAATAACGTCTTGTCGGGAAATACCCTGCTCAACCTTGGTGACGTTTTAAGCGGTAACACCGTCGGTGACGTGCTGAGCAACAATCAAATTCTCAGCCCGACGTTGAACGTCGGTGATGTCAACCTCGGCATTAGCGACGTCGTGCATGACGTTCTCAATCCCAGCGTTCTGAATAATCTGAACGTCAGCGACATTCTGAGCCCGGACTTGACGGCCAATGTTCTAAATGGCGTCACGACGACGATTGGTGATGTCCTTTCCCCGAATATCGGGGATGTCCTCTCGGGCCTCAACGGATCGAACATTCTCAACGTTTCTAACGTCGGCAACATTGCAGCGAGCGTCCTACCGATCGCTGGCGACGTCCTCGGCAATGTCAATATCGCCGACCTTTCTCATCTGACTGCCACCGTCGGTGATGTCTTGCCGATTGCCACCGGCGTTTTGGGACAGGTCAGCGATGTCGGAAACCTCAATGTGCCGGTCGTTTCCGACATACTGAGCGGCAACGTCACTACTATTGCGAGCGACATTCTGGGCCACGTTGCCAACGGCAACCTGTCGAACCTGACGGCAAACCTGCCGGTCGTTGCCAACGTGCTCGATGACGTTGGAAACGGCAACTTGGATCATGTCACGACGAACCTCGGAAGCTCGATCGGCGACGTTCTCAGCCACATCGGCAGTGGTGATCTCTCGGGCATCACCGCGAGCCTGCCAACGAACATCGCCGCACCGATCACTGGCGTCGTTGGCGATATTGCAAACGGTGCAATCGGCGCCAATGCGACGACCGTTGTTGGAGATGTGCTCAGCCACATCGCCGACGCAGGACTTGCGAACGGTTCGATCGGCGATGTTGTCTCTCATATCGCATCGCTTGGAACCGGAGACCTTAACGCTCTGAACATCTCCGACATTGCTCACGACATGACTGCCAATGTTGTCGGCAACGTTTCGTCGATTGTCGCGGGACAGGCCGGTGATCTCGTGCACAACCTCGCATCCGTAGACCTCTCCGATGTGGGAGCGGTGCTCCATGCGCAGCCGATCCACGACGTCGTGGCCAGCAATCTCGATCTCGATCATCTGACGAATACGCTGAACCTCTTCGACCTCGGGCATCTCGATGTCGGACACGACATTCATCACGCATGAAGACAAGCGGCCGGGCGCAAATGCCCGGCCGACGACATGCCACTGCTGACACGTAAGACTTAGCTACCATTCATTGAGGACGGACATGTCAATGCAATTTGGCCATGCAGTTATCTCCCAAGTAAAGAAAGCCAATGCCGCGTTGTTCGACAAGGATCTGCCCCGGCCCGAGCGCCAGCGCGGCATGTGGAGCTTTTTGACATGGTCGTTCTTCCTGGCGAATTTTTTGACCGCCACCGAAATCATCGGAGGGTCTGCTCACGCGGCGACCGCCGACAGCGATCATGGCGATGCCTCGCAGTCCGATGGAGGAAATTCGTATTCTGGCGGCTCCCAGCCGGAGATGCAGCACCTCACGCTTGAGTCATTGCCGTCCGCTCAAGAGAGCCATGCCGCCAACCCCAGGGTCGCCCTCAATCCCATCGCCGACGGACAGAATGCGGGCGCGGATCTTGTTCCCGTTCACAACATACCCGTCGCACAGCCGCATATGGAATCAACGGGCGGTAGCTACGGGAGTTACTCGGGTTCATCGGCCTCATATAATGCAATCAATAATTATTATTCGATCGACAGTCACGACACGACGTCCACTACCGTCAATAACTACGTCAACGTCGACAGTCATGATGTCACGAATGTGATTCATACCGTTGTGAATCCGGTCGTCGAAGTCGTCGAGCACGTGACCGAAATTGTAACGCCCGTCATCAACATCGTAGACACGACAGTTCAAGGCGCCACTGGTGTCGTTACCCAGGTCGTTGATACCGTCGGTGAGATCACCGGAAATCTGACCTCGACGCTCGGCACGACCGTCGGAACTGTGGTGGATACCGTCGGTGGTGTTGTCGGAAGTGTCGATCACCTCGCTCAAGATTTGACCGGCACCGTCGCGACGACGCTTGATACAACTCTCGGCGCGGTCACCGGCCTCGTCGATAACGGTGTCGGCTCCGTCACGTCCCTCGTCGACGACGTTGCCAATACCGCAACGCATACGGTTGGCGCGCTTGTCGGCGACGTTGCGCCGCTGGCTTCCGATCTGACGTCGACGGTAACGACGGTCGCCGACGCAACGATTCATACGATCGGTGATGCTGTCGGTGACGTGATTGGCAACGCCGCGCAGACTGTCACTGGCTTGACCGATAGCGTCATCCATAGCGTTACGGCATCAGTCAGTTTCGATACACTGGCGTCGCCGGTGACAAGTCTTCTCGACCACGATGGCTCTCCAGTTACTTCAGTTGCGGACTCCACGAGCGGTCTCCACGACTTGCTCGGAAGTACCTTGCACAGCTTGGGCGTCTCGTCGTCCGGCTCGCTATCCTTTGCCGCCGAAACACCAGACGCGATTGTATCTAATGACGTTGCTGCGAATACGCCCGGCTATTCGCAATTCAACCTCGCTGTAAGCGATGCGTCACACGACGCTGGCGTGTCGGCGCCCGCATCGACAGATACAGGTGGAATTACGACGATCGTGGCAAGCGCCATCGGACTTGGTCCGCACACGACCGACAGCGCGTCTGACTCTGGCGATCATGGCAGCGATCAAACGCTCTCGCACCTCCCGCTTCTCGATGATCTGCATTCTCATCTGCACTTGGGCTTGTTCGGTTAGGCCAAGCTCGAGGCATTGAGCGAAAGATCAACAGGGGACGGCCACAATGAATAATCTCTATATCGCAGGCAGCGAACGCGAGCAGATCGAAGAACCCGAAGAGGGCTCCGTCGTAGACCTTGAACGGCTTCGCGACGAACAGTTGCTATCGTCGGGAGGCCAGCAGGGCCAAAACGCCGCTGTGCGGCGTCTCACGGAACTACGTGCTGAAATCGGTAAGTGGAAAAGTACCGCCGCGGTAGCACACGAAACGCACGCATCACAGCGGGACCGGCGGTCTGATCCACTCGCCCGCTGGCGCAGCCTGTCGCGGCGGACATTCGCGTTGGTCGCGCTTTTTTCTCTGTTCGTGAACGTCTTGATGCTCACGATGCCGATCTACCTGTTCCAGATTTCGGACCGGGTTCTGACAAGCCGCAGCGTCGACACATTGCTGATGCTCTCAGCGCTGGCGGTCGGCTTGCTTGGTACGCTTTCGATCCTCGACATCCTGCGGCGCCAGGTACTCGGGCGGCTTGCCGCGTCGATGGAAGTCATTCTTGGAGGACCCATTCTGGCTGGCATCGTCATGTCGGCGCCGACAGGCGAGGGCGGGAACCTGCAGGCGCTTCGGGCGCTACATCAGGTGCGCAGCTTCCTTTCCAGCCCGACGATGCTCCTGCTGTTCGACGCGCCGCTGTCGCCATTCTATTTCGGGGTGATCTTTCTTATTCATCCTGACCTCGGCGCGATCGTTCTGACAGCCGGCTTCGTACTTTTCGGAATCGCTTTGCTGAATCAGACGGCAACAGCGGGGCCTCTCGGAAAAGCCGGAACATTCTCTTCAAAAGCCGACGCGAATGCAGAATCCCTCGCTCGTAATGCCCAGGTGATCAACGCGATGGGCATGTTGAACGAAAGCATTCTGCATTGGGGACGCGAGCAGGCGCCTGCACTGGCGATGCAGATCAATGCACACGACAGAAACTTTTGGATTAGCGG
>Ga0256907_1000341_pt1 | contig 13659 bp, 1 predicted proteins | sample MC6MC0745MT_FD_186329 | JGI IMG/M metagenome (GOLD analysis project Ga0256907, IMG submission 186329) | Metatranscriptome of enriched soil aggregate microbial communities from Iowa State University, Ames, United States - MC6-MC0745-MT... | ecosystem: Environmental > Terrestrial > Soil >... | reverse complement strand
TTCAAATTGATCATAAATAGCAAAGAGTCTTGATAATAATCTAAACGAAGCTAAAATTGATGAGATTAATTGCTGTAACAGAATTGATCGGGTTTGATACGATAAATGCCCAAGATATGAATAATTAAGTTCCTGAATGCATGGAAAAAGACAAAAATCAAAAATCCCGGTTTGAATGACTGAGCGGTTATTGATTGAGTGATTAGAGTTTACTTCTGGGGATGATAGTAAAGAGATGGAATCAAAGATTTGGGTAATTAGTTGAGCGTGGGTGCTTTTTTGACTATCGTGGTTGCTTAAGTGGGTATTGAATGCTGGAGAATCGGTAAATCTGGTTATAAATTCAATTGGAGGGAATTCTCTTGGGGGGGTACGAGGTGGTCGGGGAGCGGTTTGATCAATTGTTAACTCATTCATATCTAAAGTAAATGTGGTTGGCGTGGGGTCAGTTCTGTTTTCCTCCAATAAAGACAATAATGGGTCAACCTGTCCATCAAATACTTCATTTTGAAATTGAAGAAATAATGAGGAATAATACAACAATAATTCTTTAACAGAGGCAGTGTATTGCTCATAGATGAGTCCACGACCCTGTTTGTACGATCTTTCTGGTGGGGGTTGATATTGTAAATTAAAAGATTGATCAATGGAATACGTATAGAGTCGGTTGGTTAAAATTGTTGGATCATTGGTGTCATCATGGTAATACCCATGGGGGATAGCCATAGGGAGATTTGTGTGCATTTGGGTCAATTTTGTGGGCGAGAGGGAAAATAATGATGCAAATTGATGAGATATGTGGTAAGAGTGTGATGATGATGATGTTTGTGAATTTAGCATAAGTATTGCTGGAAGATATGAACGATATAAAACGTTTGCAATACTGTTGGACATTTCGGATTCAAAATTATGAGATTCGATCCTATTGACACTTCCAAGGTTGGATTCTTTGTGTTGATAAAATTGTTGAACGAAATGAAGCTTTAACAATGCAGAGACAGAATCCTCACGGATATATTCCGTCCCACTTTGATTAAGTGGCTTCATTAATCCATAATAATTATACAAATGCGAATTCACGTCCATTGGGCCGAGAGCATTGTTTGTAACCATGTTGGTAGCTTTGAGAAATGTCGGTGATGATGAAGGGCCCGTTAATGGTAGCGCGGTATGGGAAATGGGTTCATTATTTGGACTACCGGGTTCATGGTCATGGATTAAGAAATGTTGTTGGGGAGATAAGTCTTGAATTGGAGTTGTTGAAGAAATCCCAATTGATGGTGGGATCGGATGAGATCCTGGGCCAAAAACATCACGAATTAAGACCCCAGAAAATGCTCTTTGAAGCAAAGTATCGTATTTAGCCCGTTGTGTCGGGGTGATTTCATCAGCGATTGTTGCACGTGCGCGGATTGATAAAGCGTTGTATGGTGGGATTGTATCATCAATATCGCCATCCAAGAAGCTAACACGGTAGTTAATATTGGCAAGATCAGGATGAGCTAATTGTGGAAGTTCATCAGATTTAAAATGGCCATTACTGATGTAAAACCGGTTCCCTGATGAATAAAAATGTGGGTTTGAGTTGAAAATGGAATTTCTGTGAGTAGAAATGCTGTGAGAAGGTGGTGCATTTACTGGTGCTGATAAAAAATGTCGGATTGTTGAGGAATCATTACAACTAATACCAAGTGGGCCGGTAGATAAAGAACTGCTACGTGATAGATTAATCCCACGACTCACACCAGGGTAAAAATTTGTATTCTCCCATCTGGCATGAATTTCTGCACCTGGGGGGTAATACACATTATGTCTCCCCTCATCAAGATAGTAACGCATAATTCTATCAGAATGGGTATCATTACGACCCAAAGTACGACCAGCATTATTGTTAAAATCGATCAAATCAATTAATGAACGGGATTGTTGGTCTGCAGTTTGGGCAAGGTTGGGTAATCGCGGCGGGGGTTGGTAAGTGGTACGCAAATTCGTCATGTAATGAATGGGGGTGTTTAGCGTGATGAGTTGGGTGGTATAGATATGAAGAATTGTTGCTGAGAATTGGGAAAAAAAGAGTGTCATGGGGGCTGGGTGGTTGTTGATTTGAGTTTGGGAAGTATAAAGGGTTTTGGATTGATTGATGGTCTTTTGGGTGCTTTTTGTAACAAGATGAAGACTTTGTGAGATGTAATATTTAAAATGTTGAGAGAGCGGGTTTATTCCACCATTACATAATAATGAAGGGACAAGCTGCAATGGGATCAAAAATGAGATCAAAAATGGGTAACTTGCATGGATTGCAAGTAATGTCGAAGGGGTGGGGATAGAATCTGGGGAGATTAAAGTAGATTTGGTGCTAGGGTGTGGTGTTAGAAGTAACTCACAGAGTGAAAATGGAATCGATGATATTGCTGGAGTGTAAACCTGCGAGATAACATGAAGTGGTGGTGTTTTAGAGGAGGCTTGGTGGTTTTTTGCGGTGGTATTGTGATGGTAAAACCTCGAAATGGATTCAAGACGGGCAATATTACCCTCATTTATTAACAATTGTTGATGATGTAACTGAGCCGCGGCATTTTGGGAAAATATTTTGGCTTGGGTTGGAATTAATTGATCTGACGAAATCTCAAACCCTTCAGCGATATTTTTCGACAACTTCAACTTGTCAAACAGCATTGCTGGGTTTGAAATAAAATGTGGAAATGTTATGATGTTGGGTAGCAAATTAAGAGAAACCATAAATTCATGATGTTTCATCACCGGTAACATGCAACATTTGGTCAAGTTCATCAAAAAGGAAGCATTATCGTTTTGTAAGGATTGGATCAAGTGAGAAAAGCAGCTGTAGACGTCAAGACGTTGTGACAAAGTTGGATAAAATAAATCAAATCCGGAAGTAAAAAGTGTTACAATTGAATTAACAATTTTTGAATTAGAGCTAAATGGATGAAGGGATTGATTGGGTTGGATATTGGGCATGATTTGAGACAGGATGACATTTTCACAGATATTTCGAAGAGAAATGATACTTTTTTGAATTTGAGTGGGTTGTAGGGTAAATTCGGGGGTGTGGATTGGATATAGTTTGTTATCGTCAAACGACGTGGTGGGAAGAAACGCATATCCGTGGTGGAGATGCCCAAAGATGTCATTATTATTCGAAAACGTTGGCGTTGATAAACACGTGAACGGGGTGAAAGATGACGAAACTGAAGAATACACCTTGGTTAGATGGGACAGTTTTAAAAAGATTGACGAAATTAACTCAAGACAAGTCAGCATTAATTCTGAATAACATTCTTGTTCAGTTGGATTGCATTTGGAAGAAAAATGGGAAATGAATCCGATTGCACTTGTAAGGAGGGAGATATTATGAATGATGGTTTGGACATCATTATGATTGACCAGAATTGATTTGATAACACGTCCAATCGATGTAAAAATGGAGTCATCTGTCGTGATTGACTTCACGCTCCCAACAAACGTTGGATGAGAGGAGGATAATTCAAAACTGGTGTAATATGGATCAACAGTTGCTTTAAAAACCATATATTTGTTCTCATTAACCGCTATTGATCGGTAATCCGCTAAAAGTGGTGGCGGCATCATAAAAAGGTTATGGCTTTCATCAAAACTGTTTGAACTTTCCGGAGATAATGAAACAAACACATTAGAAAGTTGAGATGGGTTGCATTGATGAGGATTTGTCAATGATGAAGTCAATTGATGGGAAAGTGACCAACTTAGGGTTATATTACTGAAAAGGTGAGTTGATGGGAGCAATAATGTATGAGGGGTGAGCAAACCAGGGGTTTGGATCATTTTGGATGAGAATGATGGGATATCTAAAATAAGAGTGTTGGAATGTTGCAAATACGAGAGGCGAGCCGCGGAGAGAAGATTGGAAAGAACTTGAGTGAGAGTGGGCAAGGGGATGACTTTTTGTTGTCGTGTTTGTGTTATTTTTGGGGAATTCTTTAATGCAAGAGGTGATAATTGGCTACGCTGTTGTTGTGCCGCCTGGATCGAAGTTGTCATTAATGAGGTGAATGAAGCCAAAAATTGTAAAATGGAGTTAGAAACAAAGGTAGAATCAAGTTTGATAAACCAATTTTCAATCGGGAGGGATTGATGAGGAGTTGAATCAATTGTGACATCAGAATTGAGATTATTGGAAGGTCGTTCATCATCATCCATGTTTGGTAAACAAAAAGTTGAAAGATTGTGTTGTGGGCCAAAATGCTGATTGAAAAGACAAGTGGAGCAAATTACCCTGGAAATTAAACTCTGGGTCTTAGTGCGATGATAATCATCATAAACCATATAAAAATCAACAGAATTTGGGATCAGATAGCAACAATCAGGGAATGTTAGAGGTGCTGTGGGCGAATCGTCCAAAGTTGGTGATGTTGGTGATGTTGGTGATGTTGGCGATGTTGGTGATCTTGCTGAAGTTGACGATGATGTTGTTGAATTTGGTGACGCGAGGTGATGGAAATTATGAGAAACATTGCCATGAAGTAAATCGAGCATTCTTTGAGAGGAATAAAATCTTTGAAACATGGATGAATTAACACCACAACATGTGCAACCCAGCGGTGGTGAAATCTGTCGGTAGTCATTTCTGTGTGTGGGATTGGTTTGACAATACTGTACCAAAATTTCCTTACAGATTGAGTTGAGGCTGATTGGATCAATATGAAACAAACCATATTGAACTGAAAACTTGGTAACTAATTGCAATAATAGCAGCGGCGTCGGCGGGAGAGATAATGACTTGACTCCATCAGGGAGCATAACTGGTAATGAATTTGGCACAAGTGGTGTCCAATTGAGTTTAAAAAAGGAACTTTCATCAAACTCAATAAATGAGGAAATGGGGGTTTGATTTGCGAGGGCAAGAAGAGGTAATTGTTTAGGTTGTTGAACATGTTGCAATGATTGTGGTTGAGATCGCGTTGATTTTGCCCTCAATGGGAGAGGATGAAATTTTTTAGAGGTGTGGTACGTGAGGTGCTCGGAATCAAACAAGTGGAATATTGTTGGGTCTATAGTTTGATTATATAACATCAAAACATCACGATAGGTATCCAAACTGTTATCAATCCGCGAACAATTTGTCAAAAATACCAACGAACTTGATTTCAAATATGGCTGAGAAATGTATTTTTTGATATCCAAATCGAATTGAGAGACATTGTGATCGGGTTTAATTTGACAAAGGGTATTAAACTTTTCCACTTTTCCAGGATGAGGGGGTTTGTTGTGATTTGGGTTGTTTTTGAGAGTTGGATATCCGGTATTAACTTTTACCAAGCCAAGAGTGGGATGGAGAAAATATAAAGACTCAAGATCGGGCGACAAAGTAAGTCGGCTTGTGATTGGTTTAAGAAGTGGTAATAATGAAATTGGAGTGGGTTGCAAAAATCCGCTGCAATTCAGATTTGCGGTGAGTGAAGTGGTATTATGATTTCCGTGATCAATATTGTTATTGTGGTTGTTACTGTTTGTATTATTATTAGTAGTATTATTATCAGTATTGGCTCCAGTACTGATATGGGTAACCTGCACGGGCAAAGTTGATTGTGGCAGAATTAGCGGGTAAGGTGAGGATAACGATTCCATATTTACATTTACAGCAAGAGACGGGAGTTGCGAAGATTGTGATGTAATTTGATTCGATAACGGGTTGCCTAGAGTCGAATTTGCATTTTTGATGTGGAGTTGAAGTTGAGAAGTGAGCTCGCTACAAAGCTTATCGTCTTGAAGATTGTGCCGTTGAATAGAATCACTAATAATGGACAGTAATTTCGTAAATAAGGGGTGATGTTGGGCTTCTGGTTGGTCAGTGTGCTGTGTTGATAAGGATAATTGCGAAATGTCTTGCTGTTGATAACCATTTCCATTTTTGAGAGAGGATAATTGAGTAAGTATTGAAGTAATTTGATCTGTTTCTGATGACGTAAAAGACAAGTGATTCACTGAGCTGAATTGACCGATAATGTGTTGAAGTTTATGAACAATACAAAATGGGGTTTGGGGTGTGTTAGGAAGCTTCAGGTTGAGAGTATTGGCCGGATGTGAATGAATCACTGTTGAGTGAGGGATATTTTTTATAGATTGTTGGATTGATAGATTAATACATTCTTCACTTGTTGACCGTTCAGACAAAGTGTATTGTGGATTGGTAACCCATAATAAAGGATCTGCAGTAATGCTCGATGTGGCCAATGGCATTTGAATTGGGCAGAAGTTTTGGTATTGAAACGATGTAAATTGGTTAAGTTCAGAGACAATTGGTCCCAAATTGACCGACCGAGAAAGGAGTTGAAAAATGGTGTTTATCAATGTTAGCTTCATAATTGGTGAGGGAAACATTTGTGTAGCTTTTACCAATTGGGACATTGGGGCAGTACAAGATGTAGTATGTGATGTTGCTTGGTTTGGGTTGGAAAATATTTCGAACAATAATAGACCAATTTTGTCACCAAAATTCGAATTATCATGGTTATTAAAATCACATCTTACAATATGTGTCACATGGGAAGAAACTGGGTAATTGGGGATCTGTGGAAACATTAAAATGGGTTTGGGGTCGCGATAATTAAATTTGTCCGGGACGATTAGACCATGTTGAGGTGAATAAGGGAACCCCAAGCTTGATTGGACCCCACCATCTTGTTTAATTTGGGAGTGATAACGGTTGTTTTCTACTTTGAGGAGTGATTGTGTTGAATTGTTCAGATTTGTGGGTTGAAAACGCTTGTAGGGGCTTTTATCAGTTCCATTGTTCTCAACAACATTTTGGTCCAAGTTTGAACCAAAATCACTCGTGATCTTGTCAAATGATGGAGTTTGGGACGTCGTGGGACGACTCCGTTTTGTTGGGGACTTGTTTCCCTCCCCAAACTCTCCCAAATTCAGAAAAGATTGAGGCAAAGGGAGGGTTTGCTGAATTGGATACAATCGATTGGAATGCAACAATTTGGTGTGAATTCCGAGATCAAATAATGGTAAAAGTGGTGTGTAATGTTGTAATAAACAATGTGATAAGGCTGAATGTTCAAAAATGAGGGATTTTGGAGGGATCGAAGTGGATTGCGATTTGGAATTATTTGGAGCGGTAGATTTGACAAATTGGTCCAAATAATGATTAAGTTTGGTATGATGAAGTAATGGCTGAAGATTGATATTGTTTATAGGCCTCAAAATACGTTTGTTATTATAAATGTTGAACTTGGGTTGGGTTTCTTGGTTGGAAGTGAGAGTTGGTATGATTGGATCACTTTGGTTATACGCTGGGAACAAATAAGAGCGAACGGCGGACATGTATCTTTTATACCGGAGATGAATGAGTTCAATATCGTATTGAGGTCTCAAAACTGATTCAAAAATGACCCCATGGTTAAGCAAAGCTTGAAAATAATATCCCTTTTCGGTTTCCCCCAAATCAGAACTGAACGTTGAGACCATGCTATCAAATTGGGCGGAAATTGATTGAGTTGTGGGCGGGAGACTGTCCAACGAATAAGAAGGGAAAGAGGAAATCTTTGTCATACCAGCCAAATGAGAGTGTAACTTGTCCGACACTACAGTCCCTGTTGAATAAAACGGAGCTGAAGGTAATTTTAAATTATGGTCACGAAGATACTTTTCGATTTCAGCGCGGGATAGCACAGTGTGAGGGGATTTGGGTTGGGTATCATTATTATTATTCTTATTATTATTATCATCATCATCATCATCATCATTCATCGTTGAATTATTAATGAGATGATTAGAGATCAACGTTGAGCTAATTCCTTCTAATTGAGGGGGGAAAGGTTGATTTGATGAATGAAACGCGAGTTGATAAGTGGGGTTACTTTCTGGGAGATTCTTGACAAAATTGGAATAAATGTTTTGATTAATCACGGATTTATGATGGTTTATGTCACTTTGCGCATATAATGAGGCGGAAACTAACCCAGAATCGAGCATCGTGGTCATTGCAGTGTTTGAAAGGGGATTGTAAAGGTGTTGTTGTGAATATTGAGTACACAACGCGAGTTGTGTGAGAAATGGAGACAAATCTAAGATTGGAGTTTGGATATCCATCGCAGTAGCAGTGTAATGATGAGGAAGAATTGAACTGAGGTAGGAAGTTGTGGCAAAATCGGCTAACGATTTTGATGATTTAGGACACGTTTTCAAAATGAACTCCCCAGGACTTAATTCAGCGTGGTCGGAAGGTTTGGATTTAGAAGGTGTAGAAGTATGTTTTGGGGGTGAATTAGGGAGGGATACTGTAAAAGAGTAATAATCGAAATGTTGTTTGGGGAGTGATTTGGACTTGTATTGTTTTGAATAAGACCCTGGCAATTGACAATGATAATTTGAATTGAGATAATTTAAAAAACTGCCTTGTGATTGGATATGTTGATTGAGTTTTGAAGGGATTTCAAACATTGTTTGGAGCGAAGAACTTGAAGATGTTGAAACTGGTTTTGTTTGGCGTAAAGAAGACAAATTAGCTTGCTGGTGTGGAAGATAAGAATATTGATTTTGAACTGGGGATTTGTTCTTGATAGAAAACAATGGGAGAGTCGAATAGATGGTTTTGTGGCCGTCAATATTTGAGATCAAACCGCTTTCGATCAAAAGAGCATTTTCAATAGTCGTGAGCTGTTCCCAAACAGCCTCAACTTCAGCAAACTTAATCAGACAATCTTCATAGATGTGCAATGCGTAGTCATTTTTACGTCTTGTTGAGAGGCAAGAATTGGATAAAAATGGAGCCAAACGAGAGGATGAAATTGGTATAAGTTCATCAAATTTGGATGACCACCCATCATATTGCACATATACAAACCCCGGAAAGATGTATTTAATTTTGGCAATGTACCATGATGAGGTACTATCTAAACAATCAATAAGCATTCCTTCTCGCAATGAGGAGCGCCAAACATGCTCACGGCTTGGATCGAATGATAATAATGTATTCATGCCCATATTATCCAATGGTATGGACATGGTATCTGGATTGAATGTTTGATTTGCTGGGTTGGAATCACTTGCATGAATGGTAAATAATGGAGTGGAAGGGAATTGTGAATTGACTAGTGATTGTAGATTTGCAGAGATGTATTGGTAAGTGGGGTGGGTATTGCTTGGAATAGTTCGACTGGCAAGGTTAGAACTATAAATAGAAGATAATGCAAGACCAAGGTGGTGATTGGAACTGGTCGAAACGACACTTTGATAAATCTTGGAGATATTTAGGGGTGCTGGTTGGGGTCGATGTGGTTGAGTATCATTGGTATGGGTATATTCGTCATTTTCAGCGTTAGTTGAGAGGTTGATTGTGATTGGCATTTGATGGAGTCACAATGGGGACGAATTTTGGCCAAAGTCTGGTCGATGGTTAATAATAGTGGGTGTAAAACGATCTTTAAGGGGTTAAGTATAGTCTAGTATGGTATAGAATGCGGGATTGTATATTCAGGAAATCTGGGGAAGGAATAATCAGAAAACAAAAAAGGTGAGTATTGTGTGGTTGATAACTTTGCAAAAAATGGCCATTAGTAAAGTCAAACAAAGGAGGAAGAAAGGTAATGAACAAGGATGTGGAGGGATAACACGATGATAATGAATTAAAACAGGATGGAAGAGTTCAGTTAAATGAAACTAGGAAAGATGAGGTTAGGTTTTGATGTTGCAATCACGTTAACGATGTTGCGTTGGGGTTAACGCGTGTACTTGGTTTGTATATAGGAATTCCCCTATTTTGCAGGGAATTTACCATCATTGGAGAGTTTTTCAAGTTTCTTCAAAGAGGAAAAAAAAATGAAAAACGGGTATTGATATGTTGTAACGTGGGAAATTGGGGTTTTTGGAATATATCAAGGGATTATATCATTGTAACTGTGGGTTTATAACGAGATGCCAAAACTCATACCTTCAAATTGAACCGGGCTTCTCATTTTTTGTTTTGGTCCCACCCAACAATTTTTTTATTATCCCCATTTGGAAATCGGTGCTCTTCTTGTTGATCAAACTGTTGTACTTATTAGAGGGATACACTTCCCTATGTTTGTGGGAGCTCCTCGTTTAGGCACAAATTATAATTCAACATCTCTTTTCTGGGAATTGGTCTTTTTGGTCAGATAAAGCTGGGCAGTTTAGAAATACCAAGCCTATGATACAAGACCAATCATCACAATGAAATGATTCGAGAAATATTGGAAATAGTCACTAATACCTCATCAATTAAAACTGGGGAACAAAAAAAGTTGATGTAACAATTTTCAACGATTTTTCTGATTGGCAGAAACAGAAAAAACCTCCCACCGCGAAAATATTCACAGTACAGTAAGTATACGGTATGGAAATCTCTCTAACATCCTCAACCGTGGTTTTTTTGCTTTTGAACCTTTTTGATCACCTAACACTCCCAGTATTGCCAAAATTTTGAATTTTCAATCCAAAAAATAATTGCAAATTTCTCTTTTGCTTACCAAAATTGGTTCCCCAATTTTTTCTTCCCCCTCCCCTTCCTCACACACAACTTACCTCTATCCGGCTCTATAATCTCTTTAGTCATCCTTTCCTCGGCATGGCTTTTTCTATGTCGGATGATTATGACTCCGCGGTCCGGTTTTCATGGGAGTCAACCCCAAGCAACTACACCACTCCCTCCGAATCAAACACAACACTTTTTGCATCAAATACTTTATTTTCACCGCAACATTCTGATTCAAATCAAACCATTATGACATCAACCATATCTGAACCCGTTTCTCCAACCCCAGCTGCCCCAACCGATATCAATACCCTTATAAACATTACAAATTCCCATATAGTTCATTTACATACTGACCACGAATACATTTCAGCTCGAATTCAAGAACTTGAGCTCGAAAAACGACAACAGGAAGAGTTTGCCGTCCAATTAGAACAACAACTCCGAGAAGAAGCCCAAAGATGTGCGCAAATACAACAATCATTTTGGGAATCACAGAGTTATCAACTCTCTCCTGAAGCAATTAAACAACGTAATGAATATATCCAAGGGCAATTTGAAGCTCAAAGAATTCAACAGGAAGATGCAAATGCAAAAAGAAATCATTGGCTTGCTAAGCAGGAATATATTAAGGATCAATTAGAAGAACTCCGTGAAAGGCAACGATTACTTGAGGTTGAACGACTCAAAGCTGAGCTATTACTTTCACAACAAAAAGAGCAAGCACTTATGGAGCAGGTTAAACAACAACAATTGTTGTTAGAACAACAGCAAAAGCAACAACAACAACAACAGCAACAACAACAGCAACAATTCCAACAACCTCCGTCACCACCACAACAAGCATTCCACCAACAACCTCAAACATACCAACCACATCAAAAACATGTTACCAACCCCTCTCGTTCTCGTGTTAATACCAGCCCTACTCAACGGCTTCGAGCACAAGAAGAATCCATCGGGTTGGATGCGAAATTAATCCATTTTTATGCATATCATTACATATTTATTAACCTTTGTAATCTCCATCGTCGAAACCCATCCCCTGGTAACGATTTTTTCACCAATTCTGATAGTGATCTTATTACTTCTCTTAGTTTATGGTCTTATCAAGCTACAAATGCTTCAGATTTCCCATCTCGCATCTTTTCTCATCTTGAATCATCTCGCTCCAAAAACAAAGGTCTTTTTGATCCACAAAATCAATCAGAGATTCAAGCAATGACGCATCATCAAAAACTGCGATTAGTTTCACAATCATCATTCCCCCTCCCCTCGACAACTGCCCATGTTAACAATTTATATTCATTATTATCCACAAATATCGATTTTTTTAGCCAATTTAACCAAAATCATCAAGATTTCCCCTTCATCCAATCACTACTCACTGATAGCACTTTTAATTCAATCACAAAACTTCAATCAATTGTTGATTTTTCCCAAATTCAAACAACAATTGAATCAATCTTGACACCATCTGTGAATAAATTGTCAAAAACATACTCATCAATCTTAGAAACTATTGATAGGTTTGGTGGTTTAGTTCATTGTACAATGTCCGGTCAACCCCCATCAACAATCCAACCACAAACTATCCATCCATCCCTCACGCTTTTATTAATGATTAAATTCCAATCGCAATTACTCGATTCGACAAATGATTGGTATTTAATCGGGATGACAACGACATGTTTATCACAATTAACACCATTTTTTCACTATCTATTTCTCTCAACATTGTTACATTGCCACCAACACTCCACCCCACGTGATCTACCCCATACACCCGCTCTCAAGACATTTTCCCCAACCAATCTCACCTACCCATCTCGTACCCATACCTGTACTTTACCATCATGTCAATTTTCGGTAAAAACAGCACCATCTAACCACGCTACTGCCCCTGAAACCGTCAAAATTGATGTCGTAACGTCAAGAGTGCGTTTAATCACTGCTTATTCACAATCTATCCTTCCTGAAAATATTGTCTCTGAAATTCCCAAACTTAACAGAGATTTGGCCAATCTTCGTAGAAATGTACCTCACCCACGCACTACACCCCAAGCTTTGCGTCAATTCCTTGATGTCTTACATTTAGATTTTTCAAAATTTACGAACCAATTCGGGTATAAAATATCTCAACTGCAAATCCAATCAACACAACAACCCTCGGCTGATAAAACTCAATTATATAACCTTTCTAGGAAAACTGTATGGGAATTGTGCAATTGTTGTGGGTTTAAGACCATTTCTCCTGCTAATTATAAGCCTTCTCCACCAGCACCATCAACAATTACGAGTGATCCGCATTGGGACCACTCCAAACTTATTAATAAACCACAAACGATGAAAATTATTCAAACTACCGCTGCTAAGATCGGAAAACAGACCAGTGATGATGTCAAAAGCATTGATGAAGACTTGTTAATATTTCCTTATCCTACTTTATATCCATTTTCGTCATTTTCTACCCCCCCACAAAATCCATTAACTCAGACCCTTTATCCTACAAACCCATCAGCGGTTGGAAACGATACTGGATTCGACCTCCAAGAACCACTCCCTGTAATTAAAATTGGGAACAAAATGCGTTTAGATTTTCTTTGGGCTTGGTTTGGTCAGCTCTTAAATACAAAAATTACCCCCGCTTATATTCACTATTTACTTCCTTCATTACAAGTCGCTGGGTTTCAACTACGGTATACTTTTGCTCAGGTCGGTCACACATTGTTACAATTTATCTATGATCAAATTGTTATGCAAAAATCATTATTAACTACCGCAACTGACACCCAAACCAATCCACCAACAACAAAATCGGTCAATATTACTGATTATGTTGTCCTTAAGGGTGATTTTGAGACCTATTTTGACCAAAATGCGTATCCCTTTTCTGAAACTGATAAAGTCATTAGTGATTACCAATCTTCAAATAATGCGCTTGAAGTCATTACTCAAGAGGATTATAAGAAAAGGGAATGATATTTAATTCTATTGTTTATATCATAATTTCGGAATAAATCTTTTTGTTTTGTTTCAAAAAATGCCCCCATCTTTTGTTACATGATTATTTTAACCTCCCTTTCTATTTAAATAGTCGAATATTGTATTTAGCCAAGAGATGGAGTTTATTATCTTGTACTGAAATGTAAAATTCC
>Ga0256907_1000333_pt1 | contig 13795 bp, 10 predicted proteins | sample MC6MC0745MT_FD_186329 | JGI IMG/M metagenome (GOLD analysis project Ga0256907, IMG submission 186329) | Metatranscriptome of enriched soil aggregate microbial communities from Iowa State University, Ames, United States - MC6-MC0745-MT... | ecosystem: Environmental > Terrestrial > Soil >... | reverse complement strand
CGCTGACGATCCTCTGATGCCCATCGCCGCCCGCATCACCGTGGCGCCGTCCGAGCTGCCGCGCGCGCTGGCCGAAGTGGCCGTCGCCCTGGCGCAAGCCAAGGAACAAGCCGTGCCGGCCGAGTTCGCGTCGGTCACCCCGGGCGAAAACGCCAAGATCATCGCAGCCAGCCTGGCTTCCGGCGCTAACACCGCCGTGCTGCTGGGTAACCTGGCCGTGGCCAGCGCCCAAGCCTCGACGCTGGCCGCCAACGGCCGCGCCGTGGCGAACCTGGCCGGCGGCAAGTTCGGCTTCCTGACTTCCGGCGGCAACACCGTCGGCGGTTATCTGGCTGGCGCCGTTCCGGGCAAGGGCGGCAAGACTGCCGCCGCCATGCTGGCCGAGCCGCTGAAGGCCTACATCGTGCTGCACGCCGAGCCGCTGCTGGATGCCGACAACGGCCAGCAAGCCATCGCCGCGCTGCGTGGCGCGCAATTCGCCGTCGCCCTGACGCCTTACCGCTCGGCCGCCGCCGAATGGGCCGACGTCATGCTGCCGGTGTCGCCGTTCACTGAAACCTCGGGCACCTTCGTCAACGCGCAAGGCCTGGCCCAGAGCTTCAAGGGTACGGTCACGCCGTTGGGTCAGACGCGTCCGGGCTGGAAGGTCCTGCGCGTGCTGGGCAACGTCCTGCATCTGGCCGGCTTTGACGATGAAACGTCGGAATCCGTCCGCGACGCCGCGCTGGCGGGTGGCATCGAAGGCCGCCTGTCCAACGACGTCAAGGCGCCGCTGGGTCTGGGCCAAGCCGCAACCGGCCTGGAACGCGTGGCTGATGTGCCGATCTACCGCACCGACGCCATGGTTCGCCGTTCCGAGCCGCTGCAAGCCTCCCCGGCCTCGAAGAAGCCCGCCGCCGCCATGAACGGCCGCACGCTCACCAGCCTTGGCCTGACGGCCGGCGTCAAGGTGCGCGTGACGGGTGCGGAAGGCGCCGTCGAGCTCGAAACCGTGCAGGATGATGCCGTGGCCGATCGCGCCGTGCGCATTTCCGCAGCCTTTGAAAACACCGCAGCCCTGGGTGGCGCATTCGGTCAACTCAGCGTGGAGCGTGCCTGATGGAATGGCTTAATGTTCTTGAGAGCCACGGGCAGGCATTGCTGGGCCCGACGGTCTGGATGGTCCTCTGGACCCTCATCAAGATTGTGATCATCGCTGTGCCGATCATTCTGTGCGTTGCGTACCTGACGTACTGGGAACGCAAGATGATTGGCGCCATGCACGTTCGCGTCGGTCCGAACCGGGTCGGTTTCAAGGGGCTGTTGCAGCCGTTTGCCGACGTGTTCAAGCTGCTGACCAAGGAAGTGGTCGTTCCCAGTCAGGCCAACAAGGTGCTGTTCGTCGTGGCCCCCGTGGTCACGCTGATGCCCGCGCTGGCCGCCTGGGCCGTGGTTCCCTTCGGTCCTGATGTCGTGCTGGCCAACGTCAACGCCGGCCTGCTGTACATCATGGCCATCACGTCGATTGGCGTGTATGGCGTGATCGTGGCGGGCTGGGCGTCGAACTCCAAATACGCGTTCCTGGGCGCGCTGCGCGCTTCGGCACAGATGCTGTCCTACGAACTGGCCATCGGCTTCGTGCTCGTGACGGTGCTGCTGGTGTCGGGCAGCCTGAACATGTCCGAGATCGTCAACGTCCAGAACCGCGGCTGGTTTGCCGACAAGGGCCTGACGTTCATGTCCTGGAACTGGCTGCCGCTGTTGCCGCTGTTCGTGATCTACGTCGTGGCGATCGTGGCGGAAACCAACCGCCACCCGTTCGACGTCGTCGAAGGCGAATCGGAAATCGTGGCCGGCCACATGGTCGAGTACTCGGGTATGGCTTTCGCCCTGTTCTTCCTGGGTGAATACGCCAACATGATCTTGCTGTCCTGCATGGCGTCGATCATGTTCCTGGGCGGCTGGGCTTCCCCGATCGACATCGCGCCGCTGACCTGGATTCCGGGTTGGATCTGGCTGGGTCTGAAGACGTTCGTTGTGGTCTCGTTGTTTGTGTGGTTCCGCGCATCGTTCCCGCGCTACCGCTATGACCAGATCATGCGTTTGGGTTGGAAAATCTTCATCCCGCTGACCGGCGTTTGGCTGGTCGTGGTGGCGATCTGGATGCAGACGCCCTGGAACATTTGGCGCTAAGCCGCCAGGCAGAGGCAGGATATGGAAGCGATCAAAGATTTCTTCGGCAGCCTGATGCTGACCGAGTTGCTCAAGGGCATGCGCCTGACGGGCAAGTACTTTTTCAAGCGCAAGGTGACCTTGCGCTATCCGCAGGAAAAGACGCCCACGTCGGCGCGATTCCGCGGCCTGCACGCATTGCGCCGCTACCCCAACGGGGAAGAGCGCTGCATCGCGTGCAAGCTGTGTGAAGCCGTGTGCCCGGCCTTGGCGATCACCATCGAATCGGACCAGCGTGAAGACGGCACCCGCCGCACCACGCGTTACGACATCGATCTGACCAAGTGCATTTTCTGCGGCTTCTGTGAGGAAAGCTGCCCCGTGGACTCGATCGTGGAAACCCATATCCACGAATACCACGGTGAAAAGCGCGGCGACCTGTATTTCACCAAAGACATGCTGCTCGCCGTGGGCGACCGCTACGAAGCCGACATCGCCCGCCGCCGGGCCGACGACGCTCCTTACCGTTGAAGCCCAGGGTCTGATCCATGACTTTTACCACTGTCCTTTTCTACATACTGGCCGCCGTGCTGGTGATCGCGGCGTTCCGCGTGATCACCGCGCGCAGTCCGGTCACCGCGGTTCTGCACTTGATCCTGGCATTCTCCAACGCAGCCATGCTGTGGATGCTGCTGGGCGCTGAATTCCTGGCGCTGCTGCTGGTGCTGGTGTACGTGGGCGCCGTGATGGTGCTCTTCCTTTTCGTCGTGATGATGCTGGACATCCGCATGGACACCATGCGCCAGGGCATGAAGACCTACCTGCCGCTCGGCCTGGTGATCGGTCTGGTGCTGGTGCTGGAAATGTCGTTCGTGCTGGGTTCCACCTGGTACGGCTCGGGCCCGCAAGCCCCAGTTGCTGGCGACTACAACAACGCTCGCGCACTCGGCGAAGTCATGTACACGCAGTACGTCTACGCCATCGAAGTGGGCGCCGCATTGCTGCTGGTGGGCATGGTCGCCGCGATTGCGCTGACGCTGCGCCGCCGCCGCGACGTGAAGTACAACGACCCGGTTGCCGCCGTTCGCGTCCGTTCGAAGGACCGTTTCCGCATGGTGAACATGCCCGCCCAGAGCGAGCGCGCCCAAGCCAAGCGTGACGCTTCGTCCGGCGCCGCCGCCGCGCCCCAAGGAGAAAAACAATGACGCTGACGCTGGCTCACTATCTGATCCTTGGCGCGATCCTGTTCGCCATCGGGATCTTCGGCATCTTCCTGAACCGCCGCAACCTGATCATTCTCTTGATGTCCATCGAGCTCGTGCTCCTGGCCGTCAACATGAACTTCGTGGCGTTCTCCAGCTGGTTCGGCGATACCGCCGGCCAGGTGTTCGTGTTCTTCATCCTGACCGTGGCCGCCGCTGAAGCGGCGATCGGCCTGGCCATCCTGGTGCTGCTGTTCCGCAACCTGAACACGATCAACGTTGACGAACTCGATCGCCTGAAGGGCTGACGGGGTATTGGAAGAAAATGTCTAGCTCACCCAATCTCTACTTGCTCATCGCGCTGGCACCGCTGGCCGGAGCAATTCTCGCGGGCCTTTTTGGCACCGGGTTCCTGGGCCGTCCCATCGGCCGCCGCGCGTCCCACGTCATCACGATCCTGGGCGTGCTCATCTCCGCCATCGGTTCGGTGGTGGTGCTGGGCGACGTGCTGAACGGCCTGCGCTTTGACGGCGCGGTCTACACCTGGAGCCTCATCGGCCAGACCAAGCTGGAAATCGGCTTCCTGATCGATCCGCTGTCGGCCATGATGATGGTCGTGGTGACGTCCGTGTCGCTGATGGTGCACATCTACACCATCGGCTACATGGCGGATGACCCCGGCTACCAGCGCTTCTTCTCGTACATCTCGCTGTTCACGTTCTCCATGCTGATGCTGGTGATGTCGAACAACATGGTGCAGCTGTTCTTCGGCTGGGAAGCGGTGGGTCTGGTGTCGTACCTGCTGATCGGTTTCTGGTACACCCGCCCGACGGCCATCTTCGCCAACATGAAGGCATTCCTGATCAACCGCGTCGGTGACTTCGGCTTCGTGCTGGGTATCGGCCTGTTGTTCGCGTACGCCGGCACGATGCACTACGGCGAAGTCTTCGCCCAAGCCGACAAGCTGGCCGCGATGACCCTGCCGGGCTCTGACTGGATGCTGCTGACGGTGGCGTGTATCTGCCTGTTCATCGGCGCCATGGGCAAATCGGCCCAGGTTCCGCTGCACGCCTGGCTGCCTGACTCGATGGAAGGCCCGACCCCGATCTCCGCGCTGATCCACGCCGCCACCATGGTGACGGCCGGTATCTTCATGGTTGCGCGCTTCTCGCCGCTGTTCGAACTGTCGGACGTGGCGCTGTCGTTCATCATCGTGATCGGCGCCATCGGCGCGCTGTTCCTGGGCATCCTGGGCATCATCCAGACGGACATCAAGCGCGTTGTCGCGTACTCCACGCTGTCGCAGCTGGGCTACATGACCGTCGCGCTGGGCGCTTCCGCCTACTCGGTGGCCATTTTCCACCTGATGACGCACGCGTTCTTCAAGGCGCTGCTGTTCCTGGGCGCGGGTTCGGTCATCATTGGCATGCACCACGACCAGGACATCCGCAACATGGGCGGCCTGCGCAAGTACATGCCCATCACCTGGATCACCTTCCTGCTGGGCACGCTGGCGCTGGTTGGCACGCCGTTCTTCTCGGGTTTCTACTCGAAGGAAAACATCATCGAAGCCGCCGGCCACGCTAACGTCTGGGGCGCAAGCTTCGCGTACTACGCCGTGCTGATTGGTGTGTTCGTTACGTCGCTGTACTCGTTCCGCGTGTACTTCCTGGTCTTCCACGGCAAGGAACGCTTTGACACCAGCGACCATGGTCACGGCCATGGCCACGACGATCATGCCCATGACGACCACGGTCACGACGACCACGGCCATCATGGCGGCAAGCCGCATGAGTCGCCCTGGGTGGTGACGCTGCCGCTGATCCTGCTGGCGATTCCGTCGGTGCTGGTTGGCGCCTGGGCGGTTGACCCGATGCTGTTCGGCAAGTTCTTCAACGGCGTGATCACGGTGCTGCCGCAGCATCCGGCCATGCACGAGCTGCAAGAAGAGTGGCACGGCTGGGTCGCCTATGGCCTGCATGCCTTCCAGACCCTGCCGTTCTGGCTGGTTGTGGCGGGTTTCGTCATTGCCTGGTACTGCTACCTGATCAATCCCAAGGTTCCGGCCGCGATCAAGTCCAGCCTGTCTGGCGTGAACAAGGTGCTTGAGAACAAGTACTACGTGGATTGGGTCAACGAGCAGATCATCGCTCGCGGCCTGCGCGCCCTGGGCCGTGGCCTGTGGAATACCGGCGACCGCGGCATCATCGATGGCCTGCTGGTCAACGGTAGCGCCCGCGTGGTGGGCTGGGTGGCTGCGGTCAGCCGCCACCTGCAGTCCGGCTTCATCTATCACTACGCGTTCGCGATGATCATCGGCATCATGGCGCTGGTGACTTTCTTTGTGCTGATTCCCCAATGATGGCAAGCGAGATGGCATCCAACACTTTCCCCTGGCTCACGCTTGCGATCTTTGTCCCGATCGTATTCGGCCTGCTGGTGCTGGCGGTGGGCCGTGACGATCGTCGCGGCCTGACGCGCGGCCTGTCGCTCGTCGGCGCCGTCGCCGGTTTCCTCGTCACGATTCCGCTGTACACCGGTTTTGACAACACCACGGCCGCCATGCAGTTCGTGGAGAAGACTTCCTGGATTGAAGCCTTCAACGTCAACTACCACCTGGGCATCGACGGCATTTCGCTGTGGTTCGTCCTCCTGACCGCGTTCATCACCGTCATCGTGGTGCTGGCGGGCTGGGAAGTCATCACCAGCCGCGTGGCGCAGTACATGGCCGCCTTCCTGATCCTGTCGGGTCTGATGGTGGGCGTGTTCGCCGCGCTGGACGGCATGCTGTTCTACGTGTTCTTCGAAGCCACGCTGATCCCGATGTACATCATCATCGGGGCGTGGGGCGGCGATAACCGTATCTACGCGGCATTCAAGTTCTTCCTGTACACGCTGATGGGTTCGTTGTTGACCCTGATCGCGTTCATCTACCTGTGGCACGCATCGGGTGGTTCGTTCGACATCCTGACCTGGCACAAGGTCAAGCTGGGCCAGACCGAGCAGATCCTGATCTTCGTGGCGCTGCTGGCGGCTTTTGCGGTGAAGGTGCCGATGTGGCCGGTCCACACGTGGTTGCCGGACGTTCACGTTGAAGCGCCCACGGGCGGCTCCATCGTGCTGGCTGCGATCATGCTGAAGCTGGGCGCTTATGGTTTCCTGCGCTTCTCGCTGCCGATCACGCCGGACGCGTCCCACAGCCTGGCTGGCCTGATGATCACCTTGTCGCTCGTCGCGGTGATCTACATCGGCCTGGTGGCGATCATCCAGGAAGACATGAAGAAGCTGGTGGCTTATTCGTCCGTTGCCCACATGGGTTTCGTGACGCTGGGCTTCTTCATCTTCAACACGGCCGGCGTCGAAGGCGCCATCGTGCAGATGATCTCCCACGGCTTCGTGTCGGGCGCCATGTTTATGTGTATCGGCGTGCTCTATGACCGCATGCACTCGCGCCGCATCGCCGATTACGGCGGCGTGGTCAACGTGATGCCGCGCTTTGCGACGTTCTTCATCCTGTTCTCGATGGCCAACAGCGGCCTGCCGGCCACCAGCGGTTTCGTCGGCGAGTTCATGGTGATCATGGGCGCCGTCGAGCACAACTTCTGGATCGGCCTGTTGGCGGCTACCGCCCTGATCCTGGGTGCTTCGTATTCGCTGTGGATGGTCAAGCGTGTGGTCCTGGGCGACATCGCCAATGACCACGTCCGCGAGCTGACCGATATCAACCGCCGCGAATTTGTGATTCTTGGCGTGATGGCGATCGCCGTGTTGTACATGGGGATCTATCCCAAGCCCTTCACCGACGTGATGCACGTGTCGGTCGAGGCCCTGCTGCAACACGTTGCCGTCTCGAAACTGTAAGACAAGACAATGATGCAATCCCAAATCGATTTCGCCCTGGCGACACCGGAAATCCTTCTGCTGGTTTCCGGCCTGGCTATCCTGCTCGTCGACGCGGTCAGCAATCACCCCGAGCGCAAGCCGACGTTCCTGCTGACCATGCTGGTGTTGGGCGTGCTGACCGTCGTGTCGGCCGTGCAATGGAAGAACGGCGTTGCGGGCGCGACCTTCAACGGCCTGTACGTCACCGACGAACTGTCGCACCTGCTGAAGATCGCGTCCTACATCGCGGTGGGCGCCACGCTGGTTTACGGCCGCGTTTATGCGCAAGTCCGCGACATGCTCAAGGGCGGCGAACTTTACGTCCTGACGCTGTTCGCGCTGCTGGGCCAGATGGTCATGATTTCCTCCGGGAACCTGATCTCCATCTACCTGGGCCTGGAACTGATGTCGCTGGCGCTGTACGCGCTGATCGCATTGCGCCGTGATGACGTCGTCGCCACCGAAGCCGCCATGAAGTACTTCGTGCTGGGCGCCTTGGCTTCTGGCTTCCTGCTGTACGGCATGTCGATGGTGTACGGCGCCACGGGTCACCTGGACCTGGCTGAAGTGTCCAAGGTCATCGCCGCCGGCAAGGCCGAGAAGATGGCGTTGGTGTTCGGCATCGTGTTCCTGGTGTCGGGCCTGGCGTTCAAGCTGGGCGCCGTGCCGTTCCACATGTGGGTGCCGGACGTCTACCAGGGTTCACCGACTGCGGTCACGCTGATCCTGGGCGGTGCGCCCAAGCTGGCGGCCTTCGCCATCACGCTGCGTCTGCTGGTGGACGGCCTGCATGGCCTGGCCGCCGACTGGCAGCCGATGCTGATGATCCTGGCCGTGTTGTCCTTGGCCATCGGTAACCTGACCGCCATTGCACAAACCAACTTCAAGCGCATGCTGGCTTACTCGACCATCTCGCACATGGGCTTCGTGCTCTTGGGCCTGATGTCGGGTTCGGTCGCGGGCAAGCCGGAACTGTCGTCCGCCGCCTATGGCGCGTCGCTGTTCTACATGCTGACCTACGTGCTGACCACGCTGGCGAGCTTCGGCATCATCCTGCTGTTGTCGCGCCAGGGTTTCGAGTGCGAGCACATCGACGACCTGAAGGGCCTGAACCGCCGCAGCCCGTGGCATGCCGCCATCGTGCTGCTGCTGATGTTCTCGTTGGCCGGTATCCCGCCGCTGGTGGGCTTCTACGCCAAGCTGGCCGTGTTGCAGTCGCTGGTTAGCGCCGGCCACGTGACGCTGGCCGTGGTGGCCGTGCTGTTCTCGCTGATCGGCGCGTTCTACTACCTGCGTGTCGTCAAGGTCGTGTACTTCGACGAACCGGCAGCGGACGCCGCCCCGATTGTCGCCACCTGCGGTCAACGCGGCCTGCTGTCGATCAACGGCGCCATGATGCTGGTGCTGGGCTTGTTGCCCGGTGGCCTGATGGCGCTGTGCGTGCAAGCCATTCGTTCGTCGCTGAGCCTGTAAGCAGAACGCAGCCATGAACCAGACGCTGGCGGTATGGCTGTTGATTGCGCTGGCTTTGGTCAGCGCAAACCTCCCGTTCCTGACGGAGCGGGTGTTCGCCGTATTGCCCTGGAAGCAGGGCGGGGCGGAAGCGGTCAAGCCGTTCTGGATGCGCCTGATCGAAGTGCTGGTGTTCTACGCCATCGTCGGCGGGCTGGGCTTTGCGTTTGAGTCCACGCTGGGGAATCGCTTTTCCCAGACTTGGGAGTTCTACGCCATCACCTTGAGTTTGTTCCTGGTGTTGGCGTATCCCGGCTTCGTATACCGCTATCTGTTCAAACGCCACCCCCGTTTGCGCACCTGAAGGCCCGCCAATGTGTCAAACGCCCCGTCTGGGGCGTTTTTCTTTTGTGGACGTGGAAAGTGATCCGCCAACGCTCGCCCCGCGTGGCGGAGGCAGCAAAGGGCTTTCCGGGGTGTCCCTGGTTGTGGTGGGATAAACAACTGCGCGAATGCCCGCGGCTATTTATCCGGCACTATTAAGCGTCGCTATAAGCAGTTATATATAGCGATCATCGCCGATCAAGTGTTGTATTTTTATCTTTTCAACGCGTCGATGGCTTTCATTCAGGTTTCATTCAGCGCCCAAGATCAAAATCGCAACCGGTAAAAAAACAAGAATCGTTGCTATTTACGTTCTGGAGAAGCTGGTTTGAAGCCCCAAGATTCGTATTCCCTGAATACGCTCACTACCTCGCTGGCCGCCGCCATTGCCGCGCCCGCCCTGTTCATCAGCCCCTACGCTGCCGCCCAAACCGCTGACGCGGGCGTGACGCAGCTGTCGCCGGTTCGCGTGGAAGGAGAAGGGTCGGCGTACCAGACCACGACCGTTCCGTCGCCGAAGATGACGGCGCCGCTGCTGGATACGCCGCGCACGGTGCAGGTCGTGCCCAAGCAGGTGATTCAGGATCAAGCCGCGTCAACGTTGCAGGACGTGCTGCGCAACTCGCCGGGCATCACGTTCGGTGCGGGCGAAGGCGGCCGCCCGGGCGGTGACTTGCCGATCATTCGTGGCCAGAACTCGGCGGGCAGCTTGTTCCTGGACGGCATTCGCGACTCCAGCACGCAAGTGCGCGACACCTTCAACCTTGAGCAGGTGGAAGTGATCAAGGGGCCGGATTCGGTCTACGCCGGCCGTGGTGGCGCCGGTGGCAGCATCAACATGATCAGCAAGACGCCCAAGGCGACGGACTTCACCGAAGCCACCGCGCAGATCGGTACGGACAATAACTACCGCGCCACGATCGACAGCAACTGGCGTCTGGACGAGAAAGCCGCATTCCGCTTGAACGTCATGGGCAACAAGGGTGATGTGGCCGGCCGCGACAACGCGGTGGATTTCGAGCGTTGGGGCGTAGCGCCGTCGTTGATGCTGGGTGTGGGTACGCCGACCCGCATCACGCTCAGCTACTACCACTACCAAGACGACAGCATGCCGGATTACTCCATCCCGTATGACCCGAAGACGGGCCAGCCGGTGACGGAAACGATGGGCGTCAGCCGCAAGACGTTCTACGGCCTGACGGGCCGCGACTTCATGAAGACGCGTGATGATGTTGCCACCGTCGACTTCCAGCACGACTTTTCCGACAAGCTGCAACTGCGCAACGTGACCCGCTACGGCCGTGGCACGACGGACTTCGCCGCGACCAACCCGGACGATAGCAAGGGCAACGTGGCCAACGGCCTGGTGTACCGCGCGTTGAAGTCGGGCTACTACGTGACCAAGAGCTTCGCGAATCAGACCGATCTGACGGGCGAGTTTGACACCGGCAGCCTGAAGCACACGTTCGACCTGGGCTTCGAATACAGCAACATCAAGCAGAACAAAGACGGCTACACCGAAACCGGTGTGCCCTCGGGCGGCAGCAATTGCGTGACCGCCACGACGAACGGCCGCAACACCTACGCCAACCCGGCGTTGTGCGCCTCGTTGTGGAACCCGGACCCCGGCACCGACTACCCCGGCAGCCTGCAACGCAACGACAACCCGGCGCGCTACAACACGGACACGGTGGCGGTCTACGGCTTTGACACCATCAAGTTCAACGAACAATGGCAAGCCAGCGTCGGCGCCCGTTGGGACAACTACCGCACCAGCGGCAGCAACATCGCCGCCGGCCGCAACGACCCGGCTGGCACGCCCGCGTTCTATAGCACCAGCCGCGAAGACAGCCTGTTCAACTACCAGCTGGGCCTGGCCTACAAGCCGCTGCCCAATGGCACGATCTACGCCACCTACGGCACGTCGTCCACGCCGTCGGCCATCGCCGCAGGCGCGATCAGCGACGCAACATCGCTGTCGACTTCGTCGCTTGCGCCTGAAAAGAGCCGCACGGTGGAAGTGGGCACCAAGTGGCAGGTCTTCGAAGATCGCCTGACGCTGTCCGCCGCGGCCTTCCACGACACGCGCAAGAACACCAGCGTGGCCGTGTCCGCCACCGAAGTGGCGCAAGTGGGCGAGGCCAAGGTGCGCGGCATCGAACTGGGCTTCTCGGGCAGCATCACGCCCAAGTGGAACGTGTTCGGCGGCTACACCTTCATGGACAGCGAAATGACCAAGGGCGCCTACAACAGCGGCGCCGTCGGCCAGGATCTGCCCAACACCCCGCGTAACGCCTTCAGCCTGTGGACCACCTACAAGGTGCTGCCCAAGCTGACGGTGGGCGGCGGCGCGTACTACGTGGACAAGGTGTACGGCAATTCAGACGCCACGAAAAACGCCGATGGCACGCCCAAGGCGCGCTGGGTGCCGTCGTACTGGCGCTTTGACGCGATGGCGGCCTACGAATTCAACGACCACTTCTCGGCGCAGTTGAACGTGCTGAACCTGTTCGACGAAACGTACTACACGAAGGCTTACGCGGCGCACTATGCGGCGCTGGGCACGGGCCGCGCAGCTCTGTTGTCGCTGAAAGTCCGGTATTGATCAGTAGCGGGAATGAAAAAGCCACCTGAGCAAGGTGGCTTTTTTTGCTTGGCGGATACGCGATCAGCGGGTCAGCTTTCAAACCAGTTCAGCACGCCATCCAAACCCGTCACGTTCAGCGCGAAACGCGTCTGCTCGCGCACCAGCGGCTTGGCGTGATAGGCGACGGGGAAGCCCGCGGCCCCCAGCATCAGCAAGTCGTTCGCGCCGTCGCCCATGGCGATGATCTGTTCCTTCGTGGCGCCGTGCGTGCGGGCGAACTCGCGCAGGTAGACCGCCTTGGCTTGCGCGTCGAGGATGTCGCCCACGACGTTGCCGGTCAACAGGCCGTTGTCGATTTCCAGGGTGTTGGCGTGCGCGCTGTCCAGATTCAGGCGTTCGCGCAGGCGGTCCGTGAAGAAGGTGAAACCGCCGGAGACCAGCAGCACTTTGATGCCCGCGGCCTGCGCCGTGGTGATCAGACGTTCAGCGCCCGGGTTCAGGCGCAGCTTTTCCACATAGACCTGCTCCAGCGCTTCGGCAGGCACGCCCTTGAGCAGGGCCACGCGGCGGCGCAGGCTTTCGGCGAAGTCTTTGATTTCGCCGCGCATGGCGGCTTCGGTGATCTCGGACACTTTGTCCTTCACGCCCACCACGCCCGCGATCTCATCGATGCACTCGATGTTGATCAGCGTGGAATCCATGTCCATCGCCAGGACCTTGCAGTCAGACAGCTTCAGGCTGGCGGGCACGAACGCGACGTCGACGCTGTTGTTATTCGCCCAGGCCACGACTTCGGCTTGCGTCAGGGCATCGTGCTGCACGTCGAGCAGGCGCGCGGCAGTGTTGCTGATGCGCGCCACGCCCTGGGCCTGAGCCAGTGCGGCCAGCTGCTCCGCCTGTTCGATGCGCAGGCCGGGGGATTGAACGACAAGGTGATGGGTGGTCATAAGTTGTAGAGGGGTAGCTGGTATTACTTCAGGGCGCGCAGCACGGCGCGCACGGCGTCAGCGCGGGCGGGAATTTGCGCTGCCTTGATCTCAACCCGCAATTTATCCTGTCCGGCCAGTTTGATGTTGCGCTGGCGCTGCACGAGTTCGATGATCTTGGCGGGGTCCACCGAGGTCTTCGGCCCAAATTGAAGCAGGGCCTGTGTTTCGCTGGCGTCGATCTTCACGATGCCCAGCGGTTGGGCGGCCAGACGCAGGCGGTGCGTGGTCAGTAGCGTCTGCGCCGCTTCGGGCAGCTTGCCGAAGCGGTCGATCAGCTCTTCCTGGATGTGGATCAGATCGTCTTCGTCCGCCGCATGGGCCAGGCGCTTGTAGATGCCCAGGCGCGCGTGCACGTCGGCGCAATAGTCCGACGGCAGCAGCGCAGGCGCGTGCAGATTGACTTCGCAGGCCAGGTTGAAGGGCGCGTCCAGGTCCGGTTCTTCGCCGGCGCGCAGCGCGCGCACCGCTTCGTTGAGCATCTCGTTGTACATCGAGAAGCCCACTTCCTGGATGTTGCCCGACTGCGAATCGCCCAGCACTTCGCCGGTGCCGCGGATTTCCAGGTCGTGCATGGCCAGGTAGAAACCGGAACCCAGTTCCTCCATGGCCTGAATGGCTTCCAGGCGCTTCTTCGCGTTGGTGGTGATGGCGTCTTCGCCCGGCGTCAGCAGGTAGGCGTAGGCCTGGTGGTGCGAACGCCCGACGCGGCCGCGCAGTTGGTGCAACTGCGCCAGCCCAAAGCGGTCGGCGCGGTGGATCACGATGGTGTTGGCGCTGGGCACGTCAATGCCCGTCTCGATGATGGTGGTGCAAAGCAGCACGTTATAGCGCTGCTGATAAAAGCCCTTCATCACCTGTTCCAGCTCGCGCTCGGGCATTTGGCCGTGGGCGACCGCGATGCGGGCTTCGGGCACCAGCTCTTCCAGCCGCGCGCGCCGGTTGTGGATGGTCTCGACTTCGTTGTGCAGGAAGTAGCACTGCCCGCCGCGCTTGAGTTCGCGCAGCAGGGCTTCGCGCAGCGTGCTGCCGTCTTCGCGGCGCACGAAGGTTTTGATGGCCAGGCGCTTCTGCGGCGCGGTGGCGATGACAGAGAAGTCGCGGATGCCTTCCAGCGACATGCCCAGCGTGCGGGGAATGGGCGTGGCGGT
>Ga0256907_1000330_pt1 | contig 13883 bp, 9 predicted proteins | sample MC6MC0745MT_FD_186329 | JGI IMG/M metagenome (GOLD analysis project Ga0256907, IMG submission 186329) | Metatranscriptome of enriched soil aggregate microbial communities from Iowa State University, Ames, United States - MC6-MC0745-MT... | ecosystem: Environmental > Terrestrial > Soil >... | reverse complement strand
TCAGCTTCCTCAAGTTTATTATTCTGTGTGATCATTTTTCCAAAAACTGTTGTACTCCAATGATCTTTGACATCATAACTATAGCCTAAACCCATCACGTTTTTGATGGAGCGTTGGCCTTGTTCAAGATTACTATTTTGAGGATTGAGCTCATCCTCTCCTTTTCGGTTAAAAGTAGTCGCGACATTACTTAAAGAAAGAGACTGACGATCAGAAAGTCTATAGTTAGCAGCTAAAGATGCAATACCTTCATTGTTTTTATAAACATACAGCTGTCTACTACGCTCCCCATTGGTACCCATTTCTTTATAATTACCGTACCAATCGTACCTTCTATTCAGCGTATCAATATTCTGCTCCTTACCAAAGTTGTAGTTAGCGTTTAAAGTAACATCCAGACCTTTTATCAAATTATTTTTCTGATATTTTAAAGTTGGCATAACTGTATTTCCGCGACGGTGCCAACCTCCAAATACCGAAACCATACGGGCGCCGGTTTGGATTTCTTTGTAATTCTGCCCCAAAGTAATACCTAGCAATAATTTGTCTGCATAACTTTTATTGGAAACGCCAACCTGAGCTACTAAAGCCTCATTATGGTACTTATCATGAAACCGCTTTACTTTAACATTTTCTTTCGATTCCCAAGTATTGATATTAGAGACTAATGTTGTTACGGTATAATCGTTGTCTGAGTAGTTTTGATAGGCATTTAACAATACCGTAAGACCGTTTTTATTGGTTACACCTGCATTGACAGCTGTTCTGTGGGTATTAAAAGAACCATAGGAATATGAAGCATCTACAAAGGTGCGCGCTTTAGTAGATGTAACAATGTTAACAGCCCCCCCTAAGGCATCAGAACCTAACCAAATAGGAACAACACCTTTGTATACTTCTACTCTTTCTGCTAAATTGATCGGTATATTATTAATTTGAAAAGAAGTACCGAAATTGTCCATTGGAATTCCATCCAAAAAGAAACGGATATGATTACCGGAGAACCCGTTAAGTGTCAGACTCGTATTCGAACCCACACCACCTGATTCACGTACACGTACACCAGATACTTTATCCAGTGCATCTGCAATATTTAATGTTGAATTGTATAATTTTGTTGCATCTATCGCTGTAACATTGAAGGCTTGACGATTTATCTCTTTAATTTTTGTAAGCCCCATCACTTCTACTTCATCAATCCCTTGACTATCATCTTGCATTTCGATAAGAATAGGACTATTGAAGTAATTGGACAAAACCACTTGCTGTCTATTGACCGTGATTTTACCAACGGCAGTTATTTGGATATCAACAGTAGATTTGTTATTTGTAAATGAAAAATTCCCATTTTTATCAGCACGAATAATTTGTTGATCTATTTTTACTGTTGCGAAAGGAACCACCTCAGTCGCAGATCTTACCTGGCCTTTATAACTATTGGTTTTATTTTGCGCTACGCCATTCAAAACGCATAACGACATACCAATAGTCAATATTATTTTGCTATTTTGCATTGTCTTTTAATTGTAACACTTTTAGGGATATACTACATGCTTAACGTAGTAGTAAAGGCAGCCTAATTACCGTTAGACTACCTTTGGCGTCATTCTAGAATTACCGTTCTAGATGACGCTTTTTATTTTACCTGAAAACTTGCGGTAAGTCCCTGCCAATTCTTATTGTAGGTTTTATCGTTCCAATTTCCTGATTGATCCGCCATATGACTGTTTTCGATTACATAAGTGCCAGCCCAGATAGCCTCTGCTTTAATTTTACCCTGACTATCAGTCTTATAGTTTTTGCTCCAACCATTTGGAGACATCACTAAAACTTCTTTATTAGCAACCGGACTATTCCCGCGTAATAACTGAATTTCTACCACATCATTTGTTTTAAAGATTTTGTTTTGGAAGATAAAGTGAGCCGCTAAAGGTATTGCTGCGTATCCAGCGTCTTTACCTACTTGAATCTGGCTTTGCGCTAAAAATTCATATCTTGTAGTGCCTCCAAGTTCTTTGGCAGGGTGAGAAACAAAGATCTGATAAATGCCATCTTTAGCAGGTACAAAACTAGCTTCTAAATAATCTCCTTTATCAGTAAGTTTTAGTTCAACCTTATTCTCAGAATCAACAAGATTAAGTTTTAACTGATTCAAGTCAGAATACCAATCTTTTGTCTTTTCAATTTCTCCAGTTGCATATTCTCCATAGTAAACTCGGATGGTATGAGATTGATTTTTAATACCTACAGGATTACTTTCAATCCAAATCGCGTGAGCTTGGACTATTTGGTTACCGCCAAAAAGTACAATCATCGCAATTAATAGTTGCTTAACGTAGTACATTGTTATTTAGATTAATTAAAGATAATGGACAAATATACAAACATTGACAAAATATCCAAGTCCATTTTATAATTTCTATTAAATGAATTTATATCTGGAGTATAACTGGTTTAGGGGATTGGTAACCATAATTATATTTATGAAAAGAACTTTTAAGAAGTCCTAAATATCATTTCGTGAAAATCCATTACTTGTTTCAATCTCAGTAATTGCCTGTCAATAATCATCAAATCAGAGAAAACAAAAGAGGTTGTATCTGATGATACAACCTCTTTTGTAACGTTTAATAAAGAATTATGGAACTCCTTATAATGAAAGTATCCATTTAACAATTTCATTCGCATCCTCTTGCTTTAATGATGGATGAGCAGGCATGGCTACCTCACCCCAGACACCGCCTCCACCATTGATGATTTTCTTAGATAACAACGATACTGCGTCCTTATTATCTTTATAGTGTTTAGCAACTACTGTATATGCAGGACCAACTGATTTCTTATCGACACCGTGACATGCTTGACAATCAGAGGCTAACACTAAAGCTTTTCCTTTTGGTGTATCTGATCCTTCTTTATGTCCCAATGCTCCGTTAGCTTTATCTAAATCTTTATAAGTCGTATCACTTGGTGATTTTTTTGCCGAAACAGTTTTATTAACACGTTGTGAAGCTAATTCACCTGCATTATAATCGATTCTTGATATTGCTGCATCTGCATTTTTACTGAACCAACCGTTACCATATTCTAAAAGATATATTCTTCCATCAGGACCAACTTCCATATCAATCGCAGAAGCTAATTTTGTATGTGGCATAAATGGTTCCATTTTATCAAAGTCTCCATTTGGTAACATAGTGACTGCTTTGATCCATCCTCTAACCCAGTCGTAAATAAATAGCTTGCCATCATAGTAATCTGGATACCTCGTTTCTTTTGGATAAAGATCCGAATAGTATACCGGACCGGTCATCGCATTACGCCCTCCTGAACCCACCTGTGGAAAATCTGTAGATTCTGCATAAGGATACCATATAAAGGCCGGTTGTGCTACCGGTAATTCTTTTATACCGGTATTATTTCGGGAACTATTAATTGGTTTTTGCGGATCAAATGCCTGTCCACTAGTTCCTGTTTCGTAATTATAAGGATTATATGCATAATTATTACCGACGAAAAATGGCCAACCGAAGAAGCCTGCCTGACGGGCTTGATTCACTTCATCATACCCCCGTGGCCCTCTCCCCAAACTATCCGCATTAGCATCTGGTCCAACTTCTCCCCAATACAGAAAACCTGTTTTCTGATCAATAGAAATTCTGTATGGGTTTCTGTTTCCCATCACATAAATTTCAGGTCTTGTATTTGCCTGTCCCTCTGGAAATAAATTCCCTTTTGGAATCTGATATGAACCGTCTTCTGCTATTTTTATTCTCAAAATTTTACCACGGAGATCATTGCTATTTCCAGAGCTACGTGCGGCATCATACTGCTCATGTCCAGCCCTATCATCCCGCGGTGAATAACCATTGCTGACAAATTTTTGATCCTTTTCGTCAAATGGTGTTGAGTTGTCTCCTGTTGATAAATAAAGATTTCGGTCTTTATCAAATGCCAAAGAACCACCAGTATGGCAGCAGATATCTCGTTGTGAATAAAACTGAAGTACAATCTTTTCGGTTCCGAGGTCTAACTTATTATTTTTGAACTCAAAACGTGACAAACGATTAACAGATGTATCCTTTGGACTATAAAAAGCATATATATAATGATTTTCTGCGAAATCTGGATCTATTGTTAACCCCATAAATCCTTCTTCTGCATTAACATTGGGTGTTTCAGTTTTGTGATAAACATCTAACAATCCCACTTGAGTTACTTTTTTTGTTTCTTGATTGTAATGAAGCAATTCTCCCCGACGTTGTGCTACTAGAATATCTAAATTAGGAAGTATGGCCATTTCAGTTGGTTCAAAAAATTCACCTACTGCCAAAGGAACTTTCGTAAATCGTTCCTCTTCTGGAACCCGCTTTGTTTTAGCCTTACCATAATCTAATTCGTAATTATCTCCGATTGCATATTCGATAGCACCTAAGATATGCTTTAAGAATAGTGGGTCTGAATAATCTTCATCTTGATGACCTAACCCTGTATAAAAAGAACGGCCACCATCAAAATCATGATACCAGGCCATTGGTGTCTCGGCCATTTGTTCTGGATTTGCATATACCTCCTTATTGATATTCATTAACACATGGGTAGCTTCATAACGTTTTTTAAAGACATACCACTCATCTGTATGTACCCAAGTATCGGGAAGCGTTTTTGTTGCCGGATGTTTTTTATCAACCACCGTTAATTTTCCTTCTTTGACTTCAGGATGAGTAGCAAAGTATCCACCTACCAACCTTCCATACCAGCCCCAATCATACTCGGCATCGGCAGCTCCATGAATACCGACAAAGCCTCCCCCAGCTTGTATGTAACGCTCAAAATCGGCTTCCTGATAATTATTCAAAAGATCACCAGTCGTATTTAGGAATACTACAGCTGAATAATTTTTTAACGAATCTTCATTGAACCAATCTGCATTTGTTGTTGTATCAACATCAAAGTTATTTTCGAGTCCTAACTTCTGGAGGGCAATATTTCCTTTTTCAATAGAATTATGGTGGAAACCTGCAGTTTTACTGAAAACCAATACTCTTGGTTTTCCGGACCTCTTTTGGTGGCAAGAACTTAAAACTGATATAAAAATCAATAGTAAAGAAATCTTTGACAAAAGTGTTTTAATCATAATAAATTTTAATATTATCGGTTGTACTTACTTAAATTTGTATTCTTGACATAAAGATGCAACTATAACCCCACTCATACTAGCTTTATTTTAGCCAATATATATATTATTTTGCTGATCCTTTTTTAGAGGCTATTTTACCAGTAATATGAATATTTAGAAATCATAGGTTAATATTAACCGCAACAGTCAGTATATTCACTTTGTTACACAAAATCCTTTTAGCAAGCACAAAAATTACTATATTTAAATTTTTAAACCTAGTACTCCATATGAAATTAAACTATTTGAAGTTCGGAACAACCGGCTTATGCTGGTTATTTGGAACGACATTATTACTAGCCCAACAGCTAACCGATCAATCGGAAATTAAACTTAATGATCTTACTGCTTTCAATGCTGCAGGAAAATCTTGGACTATTGCTGAAAAAGTAATCTCTGACCCAAGAAATGAGAATGAATTGAAAGCTACAAAAGGATCCGGTATCCTTGTTAACATCACTTCTAATAAAATGAAGGGATCTGACTTGTTAACAAATGCAGTTCATGGAAATATAATTCTTGAACTGGATTACTTAATGGCAAAGAACTCAAATTCAGGAATCTACCTACAGGGGAATTATGAAGTCCAACTTAAAGATTCTTGGGGAGTGCTGCAACCCATGTCGTCTGACAATGGCGGTATATACGAACGTTGGGATGATGCTAGACCGGAAGGATCCAAAGGTTTTGAAGGTTATGCTCCTCGTCAAAATGCAAGCAAAGCACCAGGTCTATGGCAACATTTAAAAATTGCATTTCAAGCGCCTAAATTTGATGCCACAGGAAAAAAGACTGCAAATGCGAGAGTTTTAGCTGTGGAACTGAATGGTGTTTTAGTTCAGGATAATGTTGAATTGTTTGGTCCAACTGGCGGAGCGGCCGATAAAGAAAAGCCGTTAGGTCCACTGCGTCTTCAAGGCGATCATGGTTCAGTTGCTTTTCGAAATATTAAAATATCAAAACTTCCCGAAGAACAGATTAATGTAAACAATAGAGGCGGTGGTGATGCTGACCCTATTTATATAGATGCACCTTCTAATACCATGATTAGAAGTTTTGTGAATTATGCACCTAAGTTGCTTGCTGTTCACGCAATATCTGTCGGCAGTCCATTAAAGACACATTACAGCTATGATTTGGACAATGGCCTATTGTTGCAGGGATGGCATGGCGAATTTATTGATGCCACTCCTATGTGGGACGGTAGAGGAAACGGTACTTCTAGAGCCCGTGGAGCAGTAACTTCTTTTGTAAAGAAAGCTACTCCTGCTTTAGCACAGCTGGCAACGGTTCAAACCACATGGCCTGCTGACAGTACTGGTAGTGGATTTAAAACTAAAGGTTATATTATCGACAATGAGGATAGACCACAATTTAAATATAATATATATGGCGCTGAAGTCACTGATATCATCACAGTTTCAAATGATGGTAAAGGACTGAACAGATCCATAAACATAGACAAAACTGTCCCTAACTTGTATGTTTTACTGGCAAATGCAAGTTCAATTGAAGAACTAGCGAAAGGCTATTACCTCGTTGATGGTCAGTCTTATTACCTTGAACTTGACAAAGGTGCTCCTAAACCTATTATTCGAGATGCTAACGGAGGAAAAGAATTAATCATTCTCCTAGACAAACAATTAAACTATTCTATTTCATTCTAATTGAGAGAGTACAAATATTATATGAAACACACTTTTAGAATGCTAGCAATGCTAGCTTTGAGTTTTGGTTATACTGTTTCCCAAGCTCAAGAAACACCAAAAGAAGAAGATTTTTTTAAGATCATGAAAGTAAGAATGCCCGAAGGACCTGTTTTAGAGGTTGGTGGTCTGGTTACTTTACCTAATGGAGATCTAGGTATATCCACCCGTAGAGGTGATGTATTTATCGTTGAAAACCCCACCAGCAACAGACCGTACTTTCGAAAATTTGCAACGGGTCTTCACGAGATTTTAGGTCTTGCTTACAAAGATGGTGCGTTATATGTTGCACAAAGAGGTGAGCTAACGAAGTTAATTGACAAAAATATGGACGGCAAAGCTGATGTTTATGAAACTGTGTATGCTTGGCCTTTAAGCGGACATTATCATGAATATAGTTTTGGTCCTAAAATCGCATCTGACGGTTCTTTTTTCGTATCTGGAAATGTAGCTTTTGGTGATGAAGAATGGTGGCGCGCAGAAAGTCGTGTTCCTATGCGTGGATGGATTATGAACATTAGCGCAGATGGAAAAATGCAACCATGGGCTGCAGGTGTGCGTTCTCCAGCAGGAATAAATGTGATTGACGGTCAACTCTACTATACAGAAAACCAAGGTGACTGGGTTGGTTCCGGAGGATTATGGAAGGTCAGTAAAGGAGATTTTATGGGACATCCAGCCAGTTTAGTATGGACAAAAAGACCTGATTCACCGTTAAAGTTATCATCTGAATCTTTCTATTCTAAAGTAGATGAACGTCGTATCAAAAATGCTGAAGGTCGCTACATCAAACCGGAAAATAGAGTCAACGAGAATTTCAAAACGGTATTTGAGATGAAAAAAGAAATTCCAGAGATTCGTTTACCGTCGGTATGGTTGCCACATGGTATTCTTGGTATTTCAAACTCTGAACCGGTCAAAATTCCGAAAGGCACATTTGGTCCATTTGAAGGACAATTACTCGTTGGTGACCAAGGTATGAGCATTATTTCACGTGTTTTCTTAGAGACGGTAAATGGTGAAGAACAAGGCGCCGCATTTTTGTTTAAGAGTGGTTTCCGTTCTGGTGTTTTGAGAATGGCGTGGGGACAGGATGGATCTTTATTTGTCGGTGAAACCAACCGTGGGTGGGGTTCTGCAGGTGAAGCAAATGAGGGACTTGAGCGCTTAGTATACAACAATAAGACGCCTTTTGAAATGAAAGCAGTAAGAGCTATGCCAGACGGTTTTGAGATCGAATTTACACAACCTGTTGATTTAAAATCTGCTGAAGATCTAGCTTCATACAGCGTTGAAAGCTTCATATATAAATACCATCCTGTATATGGTTCTCCTCCAGTAAATAAAGAGACTTTAAACATAAAAGGAGTTAAGGTTTCTTCTGATGGACTAAAAGCAAGAATTGTTGTCGATGGTTTACGTGAACATTATATCCACACCATAAGTGTAGATGGTATTCGTGAGAAACAAAACTTTTATTCAATTGTCCATCCTGAAGCTTACTATACTTTAAATGCAATTCCATCTGGAGAAAAACTAGCAATAAGTTCACTTAGCACAAGGAATTCTACTCATGACCCTGTAGTTGAAGTTACAGCTAAACCGGCAGAAAAGACAGTAACAGCAAATAATAAAACTGTTGCCGGTAAAAAAACTGCGACTGTTAAAACAAAAAACACAGAAGCGAAACCTGTTGAAGCAAAGGCTAAAGTACATGAAGTGAAAACAGTAACTAAAGCTCCTACTTATGCTGAGGTGAAGGGAATTTTGACCAGCAATACATGCTTAGCCTGTCACAATCCTACGAAAAAACAGATTGGACCGTCATTCACTGATATTGCAAAACGCAAATATTCAAATGAGAAAATTTTACAGCTTATCTACAATCCTAAACCAGAAAACTGGCCGGGATACGCGACTGAGATGCCTCCAATGCCACAAGTTTCTAAAGCCGATGGCTTGAAAATCGCGGCTTATATCAATTCATTGAAATAATACTTTGATGGTATCAATGTCTTAAAACAAACAAAGCCATTCTGTAAAAAGAATGGCTTTCTTTATTTTAGAATAAACTATGTTCGGCTTGTTACTTATAGATGTATTATACAAGTAGTAGTAAAATTACTTCTCGCTATGCAAAGATTTCCAAATTAAATCGTAAACCTCAGTTGCCTGTACATTGCCTATACTTAGATCAGGATCTGTAATTAAAACAGGGTGAAATTCCTCAGGTGTATTCACGCTACCATGTGAACCTTTTACCAAATTAGCATTTAAAGGTATTACATCCATAACGTAACGAAAACCTGCTTTTTTTCTCAACAGTTTATATAATGCACGAAATTTAGAAGACATAAACATTTCAACAGGATCATATCCTGGTTTTTTATGGATATCGACGCATCTTGCATAATCGGGTGCTTTAGCATCATCCTGCCAGAAATAATAAGTAAACCAACTTTCTGGATTTGCAACCAAAACAAAATCTCCTGCACGGTCATGGTCTATCCCATATTCCTTTTTACCTTCTTTGTCAAGCACTATCGCAATTCCTGCTAATTTATCTAAAATATCCTTCACCTGATCGACTATCGATAAATCATTGATATAGACATGTGCAACCTGATGATCTGCCACTGCAAATGCTTTAGAGGCTCCAGCATCCAATAATTCCAAACCTCGTTCTACACGGATCTGTAATAATCCGGCTTCCCTTAGTATTCGATTAATATGAATGGGATTATTTACAGGTACAATACCATATTCCGAAAGAATAATGACGTTCGCTCCTCTTTTTTCATAGAAATCAACTAATTCTTTAATCAGAATATCAATCTCTCCTAATTCCTTACTGATATTAGACCAATCATTTCCAAATTTTTGCAAGCAATAATCCAAATGTGGCAAGTAGATTAAAGACAGTGTAGGATCATACAGTTCATCTGTGATCATAGATGCATCAGCAATCCATCGGCTTGATTTAATATTAGCACCTGGTCCCCAAAAATTAAAAAGAGGAAACTGACCAAGTTTATCCTGCAAAAGATCTCTCAATGTTGCCGGTTCTGCATAACAGTCCGGAAGCTTTCGACCGTCGGCCAGATAATTAGGTCGTGGTGTAACGCTATAATCTGCATTTGAGTACATATTATACCACCAAAATAGATTTGCGCACGTGAAGTTCGGGTCTTCTTTTTTTGCTCTATCCCAGATCTTTTCCGCTAATACAAGTTTGTTAGACTGCTTCCAAAACTTAATTTCCGAATCTACATGATCATACCAACCGTTTCCAACCACACCATGCTCGGTAGGTTTTTTACCTGTAAGATATGTAGACTGGACGCTGGTAGTAACAGCCGGTAACATTGGAGCTATAGTTGCTAAATTTTTTCTTTTTATGTATTGTTCCAAAAATGGGGTATACTTTCCTATTAAATTTGCAGATAGCCCAACTACGTCAATTACAACTGTTTTCTTCATCTTATACATTTGTTTTAATTACCCACTCCAGTTCATTACTGATAGAGGCAGCTATTGGTATCTTTAACTGTTCGGGCAATACTTCCCAAGTATAGGTTTCCACTTCCAAATGTTCGGTAAAAGGCGCAACTTTTTGGAGATTCAACACTTCTATAATATCTTGTTGCGTTGACTGCAAGACTCCAATATCCCGAACAGATATAGGAACATGAAAATGTGCGCGCCATTGCATCACATCCTGGTGCTCAAAATCTGCTATGGCTGGTGTTAGATCTGTATAACGAATAAGCTTGCCATCTCTTTTTAAGGCCACGACCTGATGTAAATATGTCGGTTCGTTGAATTTTTGAAAACTTTCTTTAATAGCTATACGCTGATCAGGGGACTGATCCATATTTGCTTTCAAAGCAGCAGATATCTGTATCTTCCCTACTGCAATACCTTTCTCCTTAAGTTCTTTTAATACATCGGCGTGATCTTCATAGCCAATTGCAAAATGGCATACGTCATAACAAAGGCAAAGATGTCTCTTGGTAAGAGCTTCAGCTTCGATAGCGGTAATGCCAAATGAATCTACAAGATCTGAAATAGCAGTTGGAAGCAGATCGTCTGTATACCAATCTATAAATTCTCGTCCAGTTTCAATGATTCCATCAGGTTCTGGTTCCAAGTCAAGGTGCATAACCGTACCTGTCGCATTTGCTATTGTAACTAATTCTTGTATTACAGCAACTATGTTTATCGTGGCAGCATTTTTGGCTTCCGTAAAATCGGTAGTCGTCTTGAACCAGTGTCTATAACTAAGCGGCGATGTCGAAATTCCACCGACCATTCCTTCTGGTAATAAGGATTGAAGAATAGTGAAAAGTCTGATTGTATAATCTTTACGTGCTTCTGTAGTCCAGTCAGGGGTATGTACATCTTCTTTGACAACAGTACGGTGAAATTCTCCATAAGGAAATCCATTCATTGTAAAAACATAAGCATTATTTTCTTTTAACCAATGTTTAAATTCCGCTATATTACCCTGCTCACTAAGTTCTAAACTCGATACATTTGATAATCTCAATCCTATTCCCAATGGCTGGCCAGGCGAAACTGATTCTTTGATAAAAGAAAAATTATCTTTTAGAGCTGTAAAATCATCATTCCAATTTTTCCCTGGATGAATATTGGTGCAATAGGTTAAATGTCCTGTATTAACTTTCATTTTAACTAATTTAATGATCCAAACCAACTGTTGTGCTGGTAAAATTTAAGACATAGTTACTTGCCGCTATCAATAACTGGTGATCCATGTGGTGAACTTCCTTACCTGTTCCGAGATCCGTCAATAATGTAATGGTCAATTTACCGCCAAGATGTTCCTGGAATTCAGTTAAACCGCGAAGTATTGGTGATTCTTCATCATTGATCTGAATAAATGGATTAGAAATATCAAATGATAAATGAAGCAGCACATTCAATATGCGCAAAAGCTTATCTTCTGTTAACAATCCACTTAAGAAAGAATACGTGCTATCCAAAGCTATTCCCATGGCTACAGCCTCCCCATGCAGCACACTGAAATTACTCAATTGTTCTAATTTATGTGCACTCCAATGACCGAAATCTAATGGTCTCGCCGATCCCATCTCGAATGGATCGGCTGATGCGATATGGTTTAAATGCAATTCGGCACAACGTACAATTAAGTAATCCATGGTCTCTAAATCACGACTCACCAGTTTCGCGGCATTATCTTCGATCCAATAAAAGAATGTAGGATCTTTGATTAAAGCAACTTTAACTGCTTCAGATATTCCTGACCGCCAATCTCTATCCGTTAATGTTAACAAAAACTGATCATCATTAAACACAGCCGCGGGGGGAGCAAAAGTGCCTAAAAAATTTTTCTTACCCTTATAATTTATACCGTTCTTAACACCAATCCCAGAGTCATTTTGCGAGAGTACAGTCGTTGGTATACGAATGTGTTTAATTCCACGATGTGACACTGCGGCTGCGTAACCGACAAGATCAAGCACGGCACCACCACCGATCGCGGCAATGTAAGAATGTCGGTCTATTCCATATTGATCTACTGCTTCAACCAAACGATCGAATAGACCTGTATCATTTTTTGAGGCTTCTCCTCCTTGTATAATCAAAATTTCAGAAATCAGCTGTACTTCTTGCTGATGATCGAAATAGGTTCTGATCGCTGAAACCAGATCTGGGTGTGCATCAGCAACTCCCTGATCTAGGACGAAAAAAATCTTACGCAATACATCTGTAGGATTGCTTTTAAAAAAATCTGTAAAAGTAGGGTTATCGGTGTGAAATAACGATTTAGTAAAATGTATTTTATATTCAAATTTCACACTAAATGACTGTTCTAAAAAACTCATAATTAAAAATCATTAATTAAGTAACTGCGAATGCTTTACTCAGTATAATAGATAATGGTAATAAAAAAATAATGACAAGTGCAATTTTCCAATCAGCAAATACACTTGCCCATGCAGCATTCATGAGGATCAATGCAATCACTCCTGCTTTAACGGCTTTACCTATATTGGGGCCTATCGGATTATTTATAGCTCTTAATAGGGGTTTAAAAATCATCCAAGCGAACGGAATGATAAACAAAAGAGTAATAATAATATCCCCCTTTGTTTGTGCAAAAAATAAAATGCTAGCGATAACAACTGCATAAAGAACAGCGGCAAAATAAAGCATTTTTTTACTTCCTCCATGTACTTCTCCCCGACTAATCATTGTAATAGAAGCGATGTAGATAATAGGTACAATAGCCAAGAACCACCATTGACTTACCTCTGTACTTATAATACTAACTCCCAATAAGAGGTTTAGGCCACGGCAAAGTCCCATATTAAGCGGACCTAAAAATGAATGATGTTTTGCCCATCTGTTGTAGACAAGACAAGCTAAAATAATCGCTATAGCTAATATTACTGTAATACTTCCTACGAAATAGGCTGCTATTAGTCCAATTAAGAAGAATAAAGATCCAAATACTGTGGCCTCTTTTTCGCTGATCAATCCACTAGGTATGGGTCGCTCAGGTCGTTCTATTCTATCCAGATCTGCATCAAAAACATCGTTAAAAATAATTCCACCACTATACAGCCCTATTGTTGAAATGCAAAGTAAAATAATAGGTACTGGAGAATTCCATCCTTCGGTTAATAAATATCCGGATATTGCTATACCAGCAAGTGCGTCGGCTACTGCAGTAACGACATTTGCTGGTCTCATTAATCGTATATATCCTTTTAATTTTTTCAATATGTGTACGATTAAGTAATAATGATCGAATTCTTATCTATCCTTGGTTGTTGACCACCACGCAAAATAGAATTACTTTCAAATTTTTGAGACTGATCAATATTTTTTATAGTTACAAAATCACGTTCGTCTATCTGTCCACTTTGACCAAAAGCGGTAATTGCATTCCGGTAACTCACCAATTCAATATCATCTAAACTAATACCTGATTGTTTCATCAGAGCTGC
>Ga0256907_1000329_pt1 | contig 13895 bp, 1 predicted proteins | sample MC6MC0745MT_FD_186329 | JGI IMG/M metagenome (GOLD analysis project Ga0256907, IMG submission 186329) | Metatranscriptome of enriched soil aggregate microbial communities from Iowa State University, Ames, United States - MC6-MC0745-MT... | ecosystem: Environmental > Terrestrial > Soil >... | reverse complement strand
TTTATCTTTAGCAGCGTTAACTTCGTATTTATATGAAAATAATATCGATTATTTACAAGTCGTTGATCAATTAAAGCTATGTAAAACAGATCTACTTAAACACGTGCATGAATTTAATTTTAAACCATGTTATAGGTTAATTACGTTAATTCAATCATCACAGATTGACGCTAATAAAGCCTTAGATGCGTATATTGCAGCAATTCATAAAATTGGTACACAAAAATCTGACCTTATCGCATTAACTGCAAAAAAACGTTCAAATATAGCCCAATTACGTTCTGCATATATTCGCAGCGTGTCTACAGTATGGCAACAACAATGTGAATTAAGATCGGTGCATATTGCATTGAAAACGGAATTACATGAACAAGATGCTGAAGGTAAAGATCAAATGAATCAAATATTGATCAGAGTATCGAATATCCTCCTTACCTTGAATCATAATACTACCACAAAACTTCAAACAACAATTTATCATCAACAGTATGCACCAAAACAAGCCGAAAATTATGAACTTCATGTTAGAAATACATCAAAATGGAACGGTGCAACTCCACAACCCACAGCTGAAAGTCTTAAACAACCAGATAGTACAAATCCAAATTTTATTAACGTCTCACCAGTTGTCCCATCACCAATACCGTCTGTTTTGATGAAATCATCAACAATTAAACTATTCGCAGAAGTCCCTGAAAATATTACCCGTGCTGAAGTCGAACAAGAAGCACGTAGTACTAAACCACCGCCATCATTCCCGCCTGATGTTACCATTGTAAAGGCATTTGATAGTGCGAAAAAAAGTGGGGTGTTTAGTGAAAAATCTGCAGATTTGGTGTATACAAAAACTCACCAAATTATGCTCATTCTTCATCAAACTACTAATGATGAATTAAATGGTATCGCAGCTAATGGATTCCCCCAGGTTGAGTTTCACGGGGCACCCAAATGGACTTTAGATGGGGCTGTTGTTATTGCTACGCTTGACGAAAAGAAAAAGAATGTTTTGTTGTTAAAGGAGAATCATGAAGGGTTTTTTAGTATGAATAGTAAAGAAAAAGTTGTTTTTGGTACGGAAGGTGAAGCTTTAGAATGGATGAACTTTATCAATAATCATAATAAATTTTTTGGTTCAAAATGATTAAAATGATTTAAATAATCACCCACTATCCATTATTAATTTTATTATTTTTCCTCTTTTTACGATTCTACGTCATTTATTCATCTCTCTTGTATTTATTTTGCTTGCCGACACTTTCTTCCTTTTTATTTTTTACGTTCCTATTTCTGTACATTACATCCTACAAGTTTGACACCCCATTTTGGATCCTTTTCGATGTTATTAACCACCTCCTTTAGTCTTTCCTCTTCATTATGATATTTTATTGCGTATATAGTATCATGACAAAAACAGTCCCTTTTTTTGTTTTTAAATTTTTTTTCCGCTACTTTTCTACTATTTTCATTAAATTTTATTACTATGCATCTCAATTGGAATTATATACACATAAAAAAAGTCGTAACGGGTTTGGTATTGATAGAAATGAGTTAGGGTTAGTGGAGTCTGGATATAATCGAGATGGAACGAAATTTGTCACTTTTAAATTGACCAAACATGAACAAAAACCAACCACAAACTACATTTTATCAAAAACTCCCCGACTTTCTTAGGATCAGCTTTTAAAAACAACTTCATATGTTTAATCCTTACTTTATATTCCATATGAACCCGTACATATAATGAGGGATGTGTGGCTGCGCACAATTTCAATCTCAAATGTAAAATTTAAATTTCCAATTCCTTTTTCAGTTCAAATTTGTTTTTCATTTGTTTCTTTTTATCATCGTATTGGTATATTTCCACTACACGTTCTCACCATCGATTACTATCATTTATTCCACTTACATAGCCCCCTTTTTGCATGCTTTCAACACGTTTTGAGGGCATGAAAGTTTCCACAGTTCTGCTGTTGTTGGCTTTATCCTTTATATTCCTTATTGGATTTGTTTTCCAACCAACTGAAGCTTCCCACTTCCAGTTTGGGAATTTTGAATGGGAATACAACTCCAAAGCAAATACTGCTATCGTCACCGTTACCCAAGCTTGGCGTTATAATTATTTCGGTTTTGGTATTAACAATATTAAAAACAAAACTCCTGCACAAATTCAAGCATGGATTGATGGCCGCGGTACAACCAATGTCGGTACTCTTACTTATGGTACTACCAATGCTGCTGGGACAACTGCTACTTCGATGTCTTCACAATCACTACAACTTCAAATCACACAAGCTTATATTGACCCAATGTATGCTAATAGTTCCGAAGGTTGGTGGTTTGGTACACGTTCATATTCTTTTGCTGATAATATGAGCCCAAGTGGTTGGGCAACCAATTATAAAAATAATGATCGTTATATTATGGTTTTTTATATCTGTTGTCGTATTAACGCGTTACGGGATGGTAATGGTGCAACTAATTCTCGCCACTGGATGTGGTGGGGTAAAAACACCCTTCAATATTCCGTCCAAGCCGCTGGGTTCCCACGTGAATTTATCGAAACTAATGTCCAATTATCTACCGTTTATCGTTTATCTGCAGTCAATCGTCAAGATCCTGATAAAGAAGTTAAATGGTCAGTTTCACCCGGTAATACTTGTTCTAATTCTAGTCCCGGGGGTTCATGTTTATCTGGTTCAGATCGACCTGGGAAAGCCTCGGGTTCATTATTAAATATCGTTAATAACGTTGCTGAATGGTTACCAACTGAAAATATTAATAGTTGTACGGCTACTCCGGGTTATTGTGCATATGCGTTTAATGTCGCAATGACTGCTGATAGCCCATTTACAAGTACATTTAAATTGGCAACACAATTAGATTTCTTATTTATTGTTCAACGTCCATGTACATCCGGCGGTAATTGTCCACCAAAATTTACTGGTCAAACTGCACTTACTGTTATTTCTACTGTCCCATTCCAACATACTTTAACCGTTGCTGATCCAGGGGGTCGCGACATTACAATTGAAAATACCCCAATCCCAACCGGTATGACTCTTAACATTGCCGGCAGCGGTTCTTCACGTTCTATTACTATTAATTATGATCAAGATATCGATGGTGCTCAAGGTGCTGTTATTTGTTTTAAAGCATCTAATAGTAATGGTATGACTTCTATTGGTTCCCATTGTCCAATTTTGACCGTTATTAAACCAGAATTTATGTTTATAACCGGTACTATGCGTACGTTTACCGATAGTGAAGCTTCAGCAAATCAATTAAAATATTCTTCCGCATGGCCAACTAATACCGCACCGGTTAATCCATTACCAAGTTCGCGTGAAATTTCATTTACTGGTAGTACCCAATTCAATAATTGGTTTACTTCCGGTACACCAAAATTATACACATTTACTATGATTCGTTATTATAATTCTGCTGCTGATCCATTTTTAACTCAAGATTCTAATGGTGTTGCATTACCAGCATTACCATCGAATACCGCATTGGCTGATCCACGTCGTCGTGTGTTTTCATTCCGTCGCCCATATTGGGAACCACAAGTTAACACCGCACTTTATTTTACGTATGAATTCCATACCGTTTTTGACCTCCTTACAACTGAAACTGGTACAAATGCATTAAAATTTGCCTCAACTGGTGGTGAATTATTTGTTTACATTAATCAAAAATTAATGGTTTCAATTACTAACCGTCAAACTACCCCAAGTGCGACTGAAAGTGCGCTTATTGCATCACCACCAACTGTTACTTTAACCGCTGCGAAGATTATTTCCGATTTAGGGTTAAGTTCTAATCAAGTTAACACTTTAGATTTAGATGTGTTTTATACCCATCGTAATCTTGCAAATTCTGGTTTCCATATTGAATTTGGTTCATCAACTGCATGTTCTGCGATTAATATTTTATCATCACCACGTTATTCACATATTCTTGAATCTGCGCGTTTATTTTCATACAGTGCTGGTACTACACAACCTGCTGGTACCCAAGCATGGAATGCAAATGAATGGACTACTTCTAATCTTGCAACTACATTTACGAATAAAGGTTTAACGTTATTAACCGCTGCGAATAAATCCTCCGCTGCTGTTGCATATTGGAAAAACTCCGGTAACTTATTAAAGATTTTATCCGGGTTTGAAGCAAAGTTTACCTTTACAATGTCATCGACCTCACCAGGTTTTGCGTTTGTTTTACAAGCAAATTCCCCAACCGGTCGCGGTTCTGAAGGTTCTGGTATGGGTTATAACGGTTTAAATCGTGCTATTGCGGTTGAATTTGATACTTGGACTGATGCTGGTATTGATGATGGTTACCCAACTCAACACATTTCCGTTCACCGTTCGAGTTCAACTGCACCATATCCAATTTCCGCAAAAGAAGCACGTGAATCATGGCCAACTGGTAGTACCCCAATTGGTGATATCCCATTATTACCATTTACTTTTACTAACAGTTCCGCTCATGTTGTCCGCGCACAATTTGCCCCAACCGCTAATCTTTACTTAATGACTTTATATCTTAACGATAACGTCCGTCCAGTTTATACTGCACAATTTGCACGTTCTGATTTAGAAACATGGTTTGAAGATGGTGCTTATGTTGGTTTCACCACTGCAAACTCTGAAACGAGATCTGGTGACGTTGTTATTTCCACATTTGATTTAACTATTGTCCCACCACTTGCTGAACAATCTTTAGTTTCCGCAATTGGTCCAATTACTAATGGTGTTTATCAAGGTCAGGCTGGACAACAATTAGGTGTTAGCGTTCAATTACGTGATGCCTGTGGGTCCGATTTATTTGTTAAAGGTGAAGGTGATCGTTTTACTGGTTATTTTATCCATGAAGATTATAACATTCCACAATCTACCGCAGGGACTGCACAAGGGACTGTTTATGATTTAATCCAAGCAACAGTTACTGATGCTGGCCGTGGTAAATATACATTTACCGGTTTACCAACTCGTTCTGGTAAATATCGTTTGTATGTTTATTATCGTGAAGTTAATCAAGTTGCGCCATATGGTCAACCAATTGGCGCACCACCATTTGCATCTCTTACCCAATCAATTACTTTAGCTGAAGTCTCAAAGAGAGCGTATACTAATTATTATTCTGCAAATGTTGAAGCTGGATTAACTTCTTCTCAAAGAAGTTTCTATATCTATCCAGTATTATCAACATCGACTGTTAAAACTGTTAATTTTGTTGCAAATAATGCAAATCAATTTACTGGTTATAATGCCGCAAATAATATTATTGCTTGTATTGAAGTTGATGAATTTGGTAATGTTATCCAAGCAGTTAACTTTTCTACTCAAGCTGAATATACTGCTTTCCATAATAATGCAACTAAACAATTTGCTGTCTGTGCTATCCGTGGTGCATTCCCACAAGCTCTTATTGCAACTGTTTTCGTATCTGGTGTTTCTTTTGATGTTACTAAACCATCCCCAGTTGCTGGTGTTCCAACTACCGCTACTGGTCTCTCCGCAATGTGGGTTTTAGTCAGCACTACTGTTTCTGAGGCATATTGGTCCACTTTAGGCCCAGTTATCTTTTCTTCTCGAAACGATCACATGTCTATGGTTTTCCACGCAGAATCTAAAGGCCCACAAAAATTAGCATCACTTTTCGTTAATTCCCCAACTATGATCGTTCCAACCGCAACTGAATCCCAATTTTATCTCTACTCGCGTGATGCATATGGTAACCCAACCCCTAGTGGTGCTACTTTTGATATTACTTATCCGTTCACTCCTGGTTTAGTTACTGCGACTACGACTGAATCCATTTCTGGTACCCCATTTTCTGCTTTGGGGTTCCTTACTGGTCGCAGTGGTTCATTCGATTCTAACATTTTCCTTGCTGATGGTACCGGTTCACAAGTCGGTGTTGCTGCAAAATTATTAGTTTCTGCCGGTGCAGCTCATTATTCCACCTCTCAAGCAACTGGTGTTTCCATCGGTGGTCGCGTCGGCAGCAGTATGTCATTTACTATTACATTATTTGATATCGCTCGTAACCAAGTCGTTGATCAAAGTAACGTTAAACGTGAAGTATCCGCAATCCGTTGGGTTCCAGTTGATGGTAATGGTGCAATTGCAAATGATCCATTATATTTCGTCGCGAGTCAAATTACTAACTGGAATACTGATGATTATTATTATACTGTTAATTATACCCCACGTTTTGCCGGTACATTTTATATCAAAATTTATATCAATTCTGTTTGTTCCGGTTCATGGACCGCTGATGCTTCATGGCCAGAAAAATGCGCAATGAACCCAGCATATGAATTAACCGCGACTGTTTCTTCAAGTGTTTCTATTCTTGCTGGTCCTGCACATTATCACTCCGTTGTTACTCAACAATTACCCGGCGGTAATGATGAACAGATCGATACTAATGAAGATTATCTTGCTGGTGCTGCTATTATTTATAATATTCAAACTAAGGACATGTATGGTAATAACCGCCTTAATGCAATTGATGGTCTTAACAGTAAACTTACACTTTCTTTTAGTGGTGTTACTACTGCTGTTGATTTCCAAGCCAAGGTTGATACTGCTGCGTCTTCTAGATATGTTGCTGGTTCTGCTGAATTAGTCGCAACGTCTGTTGGTTCCGGTAGATATCGCATTACAGTTGTTTTTAAACAAGCAGGTGCAATTTCAGGTATTTCGATTAAACTTATTACCGATACTGATACCGCTGGTAAAGTTATTACTCGTGTTCTTACACCAGGTGTTGATTATAATTTCAAGACAACCGCTGCAGAAGCTTCTGATGCTACTACTACGAATGATATTACTTGGAATAATGCTCACACCACTACCCCATTCCAAGCCGTGATTAAAGCTGGTGAGATTAGTTCACCATCTACTTTACAACTTTGGTGTCCAACTGGTTATGATGGGTATTCTGTTACTTCCGTTACTACCGGTGCAGTCTGTTCTGATGCTCAACCTGCTTATCGCGCAAAGGATTATTCCGGTGTTGCAAATGTTAAAGGTAATGTATTCTTCTTATTCAGAGCTCGCGATATCTACTCCAATGAATTAAGCTCTGCTGATCACTCTCTTACCACAATTCAAAGCGCGTTTAGTGTCCAATTTGAATCATCTACTTATAATTATTTCTTAGGCATGACTCAAACCATTGTTGCTGTTGCTCCTGGTGGTGTTGGTTGGATCGGTGCATTACAAACGACTACTTCTGGTGAGTATACTTTATCACCATTATTATCTAATACTAATGCCCCACCAACTGGTGCACCTTGGAAATTTACCGTTTTAGCTGCTGATACTTCTTTAGTTCAAGGCGATACTAAGGGTACTACCCCAACTGTCCAATGGCCACCAACTCCAGCACGTCAATCTACTTCAACTTTTTATTTCCATGATCGTGATGTATTTAATAACGGTCGTTATCCTGTTGCCGCGCTTGTTCCAGAAACTACCTTTAAAATGTTTTATTCCATGGGTTCCACTACTACTTGTACTGCATTCTCAACCGCCGTCGATGCTGACGATTCCGCAATTTGTGGTGTCTCTACTGATGGTGCTCGTCCAGCTTATCAATGTGCGCTCAAACTTGGTACTATTTTTGGTGCCGGTCAACATACTTTCTATCTCTCCACTGGTTCATGTATTACTGATTCTAATGGTTGCCCAAGTACCTCATGTAGTACCTCACAAACTTTACGTGTTCTCAATAATGGTAATACTCAAGGTTGGGTTCGCGCGGTTAGTGTCGGCACTCAAGTCTCTACCGTTCTCAACGTTGAAGAATCCGGTACTGGTGTCCGTAACCTTGCAATTTCTGGTACTAATTTCCGTGCTGGTCAAGTAATTAGTATTTGGGCCATTGATGGTCTTACCCTTGATACTAGTTTGATCTATTCATCAGATTTGGCCGATTTACGCCTTTTACCTGATGGTTCAACCTCACAATTTTCGACAGTCTCTGCTGTTGCGCAAGCATGTCCTGCTACTTCAACCGATCCTGTTTTAAGTGCTGTTTGCGCTGGTCTCTCCGGTAAAGCAATTTGGAAATTTGATGTTAGATATACCAAAACTACTTCCGGTTCTGATACTCAATTCTCCGTCTGGTCAACAAATAAGAGTACTGTTGTTAAAGCATATACTTTTTCAATTTTCCCAGCTCAACTTGCTCCAAATTCATCCACTCCAGAAAGCAGATCTTCGCTTACTTCCACCGCTGGTCAACCATGGTCATTTGGGTTCAGACCACGTGATACTTATGGTAACTCCATTATTACCAATGCGGATTTCCCAGTTTCTGAACGTACTTTACAATGTCAATTATATCGCCCAACGAATGAAGCTATTACCCAACGTGGTGTTTATAACTTTTCAACTAAAGATTTTGAAACTATTACCCAAGTTCCGTGCGTTTGTGATAATTGGGCTGAATCTACCAATACCGACCCTGGTCTAGTTACTTGTGCCGTCCCTGGTGGTTACTTTGTTGAAAAGAAATTAGAATTGTATTATTTCGGTGTTGGTCTTGGTTCATTACCGACTAATGTTGTTACAGGTTATGTTGGTAACTCCGTTAACTCTAACAATGTCTCCGCTGGTAGTGTTAAATTACAAAACACCCTCCTTTCCCTCATGCCGACTTCAACTATTGATTGGAATTCATACCCACAAACTGCCTCTGAAAATTTCAAACTTTATATTTTCCCACGTGATTCATATAATAACCCAACTACCATTGCAACTACATTTGGTTCAATCGATTTTACCGTTGGTGATACTTTCACAACTAAAGATCAATTAAATGCCGGTTTATCTACCAAAGGTGATTGGACTGAAGTTTCGACTTCTGTTTATAATGCCGATGTTCAAATCCGTGCAGTTACTCGTTCTGGTTTCCAATTCCGTCTCGCAAATTCTGGTGATTATTCCCCAACTTATACCATTAAGCTCCGTTCTTCATTACCCGCTGCAAGCGCAACTAATGCACTTTATACCACTGGGACCCCATCAACTGTTGTCCCAACCCCAATTACTGGTCTAACTATTGATTCTTCATTTGAATATTTAATCAAATTAACTGATCCAAACGGTTTACCATTTTTATACAACGTCGCTGCAAATACCCCAACTAAACTCACTGATGACCTCCCAAGTCTCTTACTTACTCTTACCCGTGATAGTACCACTCTCCCAATCACTGTTGAAACTGTTTTATCCAATGGTATTGTTAAATATGGTGAATTTAAAGTTTCTGTTGCGCAATCTACGTTAGCTTTGGTTAATAGTAATTATAAACTTACCATTACTGTTTCTACCCCAGCTGGCAATGCACTTATCAAGACTTATACTTTTGAAATTACCCCCGGTAACCCATACATTGATAACACCTTAATTTCTTTCCCAACATTTAACACTGGTGTTTCAAGTCAAGTTAAATTTACTCTCTATGACCGTTTATATAACAAAATTACCGCAAATAAAATGTCAACCGCAATTGCTCGTGGTAAAGCTGATGTTTATTTCCCAATTACTACCCGTGATAATGTTTATCCATCCATCCATGAAGGCCAAGCACAATGTCAAGATATCCATGATAATTCCATTACAAATAACTTGCAATGGAAATTACCATTTGTTACACCATCGAAATATCCAGATATTTTCACAATGGAAATTTCTGGTCCAGTTTCTGGTGAATATACCGCAGAGATTACCCCTGCACCACGTGGTACTTACACATTTAACCTTACTTATATCGACCAAAACCTTATTGTCCCAGCATCTACTTATACTTGTGTTCCATTAATCCCAAACTCATTTACAGTTTTAACCGGCCCACCAGTCGCTGCTCAATCTTACTTTAACATTGTCCCTACTGGTGCTGATAATTGGGGTAAAAATACCGCATATGTTGGCAATGCCGGCCAAACTTATGATCTTAATATTAATTTATTAGATCGTGATGGATCCCCATCTACTCAATCTTCTGCTGATATTCTTAAAATTTTCTCCGCACCAACCGGTGTGACTGGTTTTGATAAAACTAATGCATTATGGTGGACCGGTGTTGATGCTGAAAGTAATATGATTAATTATCAAATTACTGATTTAACCCCCATTTTTGGTGTTGGTATCTGGCGTGGTTCATTTACCCCAATTACCGCAAACGCTCTTGGGGAAAGATTTGAAATCCTTGTTTATCTTCAAGAAGATGATGGTTCATGGAAACGTATTAGTGGTACCGACCCAACAACTCAAACTGCTTCCCCGACTAAATTTACTGTCAACCATGGTGCACCAACTAAAATTGTTGTTCAAAATGTCCCAAGTAATGATGACGTTTTAGTTGCTGGTAATGAATATCAATTCCAAGCTTATGCAACTGATACGTATGGTAACCGCATTACTACTAATACTTTATCGACATTATCTATTGTTATTCAACGTGATGCATCTACTACTAACCCACCAATTGTTGATATTTCCGGTTTACGTTGGACTCTTTCATCAGATTTAATCTCTACGAATTCTGATGGTTTATCTACCATTTCCTTTACTCCAGTTTGGGAAGGTAAATATTCTATTGAATTAGTCATGGTTTCTACTTCCAATGGTGGTTATTTAGCTTCTGCTACTATTCCATCTGAAGGCGGGGAACAATTAAAGATTTTCCATGCGTCTTGTGCTGGTCAATCATTAGGTGAAGGTTCTGCTGTTCCAAGTGATGCAAGAAATGTGTGTGCATCAACCGGTCAATGTGTTGTTAATTATTCTGATTGTCCACAACCATCTGATAAAGTTAACTGCGCAGTTGGTGAAATTATCCAAAACGGCACATGTACTCCAATTGTTGCTGAAGGTGGTTTATATGTCCAATGTTCAGATGGTTCTTATATTGTTGGTACTCTTGCTGATTGTCCAGCAATCGCACCATGTCCATCTGGTACCTTAGCTTGTCCAAATTCTAACCAATGTCGTTCATCACTTACTTCATGTCCATCAACTCCAGCATGTCCAACCGGTACATTTGTTTGTCCAAATTTATCATCTTGTGCAACATCACTTGCTGCATGTCCTACCATTCCAAACTCCTGGACTCAATCATGTGAAGCAAAGGGTTATATGGTTTGCCCAACTTCTGGTTCTTGTGTTCCAGCTGCGTCAGATTGCCCAACTCCGGCAACTTGTCCAGTCGGTCAAGTCTTATGTTTAACTGACCATTCTTGTCGTGCAGCTGCTACAGAATGTCCTAATCTCCCAATTGCTGAAGTTGATACACCAGCTTCATGTGTTGCTGAATTAGGCCCTGATGCGGTTTTATGCCCAACTGGTATCTGTGCTGCTTCTATGGCATCATGTCCATCTGCAATTACCTGCCCAGTTGGTTCAGTTTTATGTGCATCTGATAATACCTGTAAACGTGATATTTCACTTTGTAATATCGTTGCTGTCCCACCAACCTCTGCGAGTCCATTACCAGATCCGTCTACTTTGGCATGTTCTGCAACTGAATTCCGTTGTACTAACGGCGCTTGTGTTCAAAACTTAATGTTATGTCCAACTCCACCAAGTTGTTATGGTGATAAACCAGTTTTATGTGCTGATCAATCCTGTAAGGCATCATTAGCATTGTGTACGACCCCACCATCATGTCCAACTGGTACTATTTCTTGTCCAGTCGATGGTACTTGTGTTGCAACTGCTGATAAATGTCCAGTTATGTCAACTTGTTCAGCGGCTGTTCCAGTCAAGTGCCCATCCGGTGCTTGCGCCGTCAGTACTGACAAATGTTCTACACCATTAGAATGCCCACCATCTTTACCATTTGCATGTTCATCCGGTGTTTGCCGTTCATCACGTTTAGATTGCCCAACTAAGGTCGCATGTCCAGCCGCGAAACCATTAACTTGTCCCGATGGCTCTTGTGCTATTTCATTAGACATGTGTTCTTCTGTTATCGCACCGGTTGACCCAGCTAACCCAATCCAAGATAATGGCTGTTTAGCCGGCTATACTCGTTGTCCATCCGGTGAATGTACTCCTGGTAATTTATTAACTTGTCCAACCCACGTCACTTGTCCACTTGCAACTTCTCGTTGTGCTGATGGTACTTGTCGTAGTGATTGTTCTTCTGTTCTTGGTTCATCATGTGCTGAATTAAACCTCATTACTTGCCCAATTGCGAGCTCTGGTGTTGCTTGCGCACGTACTCTTGTTGAATGTCCACAATCCGTAACTTGTCCAATTTCACGCCCAGTTAAATGTGCATACGATGTCACTTGTGCAGTCTCAATTAATGAATGTGCGGCTGCTCCTGCTGATCAATACCCAACTGATAGAACTCCATGTGCTGATGGTTCTTGGATTTTATCCGGGTCAACTTGTCCAACTCCAATTACCTGTGTCTCAACCGCTCCGATTAAATGTTATGATGGTAGTTGTTCCCCAACTCTCGAACAATGTCCAATCGCTCAACAATGTCCAGAAGCGTCCTCACCATATCGTTGTCCATCTGGTGCATGTGCTGCAACTCCATGGGCTTGTATCTCTACCGACCCCGTTGTTTGCCCAACTACTACTCCAATTAAATGTCAAACTCAATCCGGTTCGGTTTGTAAGGCATCATTAAGTGAATGTCCAACTGATATTGTTGTTGGTTCTGGTGAAATTGATACTACAGTTATTCCAGACCCTGATGAAATTTACAAGAACCCATGTGCGACCGGGTTTACTCTTTGTCGTGATGGTTCCTGTGCTGAATCACCAGCTTTCTGTCCAGCATTAACGTGTCCAGTTGCGTTCCCAGTTATCTGTGATGATGGGTCCTGTGCTGCTGATAGTGATAAATGTCCAGCATCAACTGGTTGTCCATATGACGCACCACAAAGATGTCCTGGTATTGGTAACTGTGTTTCGAGTCTTGCAAAATGTCAGCGCCATTCTTGTGCTGTTATTGCATGTCAAGACGGTACTTGTGCAGAAAATGCTTCCCAATGTAAAGCTGCAAATGGTTGTTCATTCGGTCAAACTCGTTGTGCTGATGGTAACTGTGTTTCTGATAAAGCATTATGTATCTCCGCAGCAAATACCAATTCAATCAATTCATGCCCAGCAGGTGCACCATTCCGTTGCGCATCCGGTCTTTGTGTTATTTCGTCATCTGCATGTACTACATTAGATCCAACTGGTATTTGTACTGACCCAAAGAAGCCAGTTTTATGTGCTACTGGCCAATGTACTCAATCTACTGAATTATGTCCATTAGTTAAACCATGTGAAGGCATTACTACCCGTTGTGATGATGGTCTCTGTCGTAACCTTGAGGCTGATCCAAATGCATGTCCAAATTACTCCTCATGTCCAATTGGTCAAATCCGTTGTAAACAAGGTGATTATACTGTCCCAATTTTAGACGGTCTTTGTGCATTACCAGGTAAATGTCTTTCTATTAACGGCTGTGAAATTAACCCATCAACTGGTTCCGCTTTCCATCGTTGTGCAAATAATGGTCGTTGTGTTGCTGATATTTCAACTTGTGATACTCAAACTCCATTATCTAATGGTTGTTTCTCAAATACCCCCGTTAAATGTTGGAATGGTGAGTGTTCTGTGAATGCTGCACAATGTGATGCAACTAACAATTGCCCATACGATGCTCCTCACCGTTGTGCTGATGGTTCATGTTCTACTGATTGCTCCGCAGTTACTGAAGTCTGCTCAAAGGTGAAGTGTGGCGATGGTTCTTGTGCTGATACCGAAGCTCAATGTACTACTACTTTTGGTTGTCCGGTTGATACCCCAGTCCGTTGTCATAATGGTCAATGTAAGAAATACCCAGCTACTTTCCGCAATCCAAAG
>Ga0256907_1000311_pt1 | contig 14239 bp, 1 predicted proteins | sample MC6MC0745MT_FD_186329 | JGI IMG/M metagenome (GOLD analysis project Ga0256907, IMG submission 186329) | Metatranscriptome of enriched soil aggregate microbial communities from Iowa State University, Ames, United States - MC6-MC0745-MT... | ecosystem: Environmental > Terrestrial > Soil >... | reverse complement strand
GTTTAATATACCTGGAAACGAAGTTAAGGACTGTCCTCTTACCAAGAGGAAGGTTCGCTTCCTTTTGATTAATGATAAAGAGATCGATGACTGGAAAGTACAGATGATATTAATGCATACTAGGGATAAATCATCTGATCTTGTCACCACAAATGACTTTGAATCACACCCTTTTCTAAACTTACCAAATAAAATAAAAAATCTCAAGTTATATGAATACTCCCATCTCTTTTATGAGAAAGACAAGGGAGATCACACACTCAGATATATCGAAAGCTCCAAGGAAATGCTGGAAATATTTGGTTATCAGTTGGGCTTATTCCAGCAAGGCATAACTTTTGCCAATATTAAGACGTGCTATGAATCTGAATCTCGAAAGATAACCCCAGAATTAAACATCTTTATCTTTGATTTGAGATTTCAATCCAATTCAAAAGGTTTTGGCACTATCAGATCTCATCCTTTGGACCAACTTGCTTCTTTTGGGATTGCTTTAATTGAGAAAAAGAAGACAGATATCCTTAAAGATTTTATTATCCAATACAAAAGATTCTATCAGGATCGAAAATGCGCCAACATTGACAAAATTGACGAATTTTACACCATTCTCGATGACTATTTAAAAAGAAAGAGTCAATCAGAGATTGACGAAGATTTTGACGCTATCTTAGCTTTGGCAGCTCTATTTGGACTCTTGCCCCAATCTCAAAAGCTCATCATGAAGCCTAGGTATCAACCCACCAAGATTTTCTCGATAATCACTTCGCTCCAAAATCATATTGGACACTTGGAGGCCTTGGAAATAGAGACATTAGTTTATACGACAGCATTGAATGGTTTGGCAACACTGCTTCTTTTGAAGAAATCAATATCAACAGATGAGACTTGGCTGACCCTTGCAGAGTGTTTTGCTGAAAAACAGAAGCTGTTTTCGAATTTAATTGGAGCAGTTTTGAGTCGCGCTTCTGAATTAGAGCTTGAAATTGGTTCGGAAGTTTTTTGTGAATTACAGAAAGTGATGAATTGGACGCTATTTCTTAAGATAAACCAATTGGACTTTGCTCGATCATATGCAGATTTTGTCAGAGAAGCTCAAAGAAAGATCAGAATTGAATTTGAAGAAAGAGAAAGAAGTGAAGAAGAGGAAGATAGGAATAGAGCTCATCAAGAGCAGTTGACTGAAGAAGGCAAAGCTTTTGAAGATACTCAAATAATCATCTCAAACGGGAAAGTTGAACTTTTCAAGATTTCAAATGAGAAACACAAGCTACCAGAAGAGTTATCAAGAGACCAAGAAAGAATATTGAAAGAAATGAGAACAGAAATTGATGAGTCTTTGAATAAGCTGACAAAAAGGAAACCACCTGGTGAGATCTCTCTTGGGGAGATTCAAGATTATCTGAAAGCGATTGATCAAAGTCCAAAGTATTTTATCGAGATATTTGCAAGCAATACTCTGATTTGTGATTGTTTCTCAATGGTTGTCTTACAAGGGATCATGATAAAGAATCTGAAAGATTTAAATATTGCCTACAAGATACTGATTCAATATTACAATTCTTTCCTGCTCACAAAAGTCAACAATATCGATTGGATTGAAAAACTGGTTGAAGAGAATTCACAGAATAAAGATATGGAATTTCTTTCTGGAATCTTTCAGTTTTTCCTTAGTGACCCTAAAATCGATTTGGAAGCTTTTAAGAAGTTGATTCAAAAATGGCTCAAGAATATCCCAAATATCAATCATATAATTATGAATTTTGGTACTTTTCTTGGTTCTTTTGACAAGTCCGACCCAAAAGTCTCAAAAAAGAAGGAGATTTTCTCTCAGAGAATAATTGACCAAATGAGTCGCAATGAATTAGAAAAGAAGATTGACATAATTGACGAGCTTGTCAAAGACAAAATGTTTTTGGAGATGTACCAAAGAAGACTGCAGGAGGAGGTTCCAGAGGAATCTAGATTTCGAGAAGCGAGCCAAGATCATCCAATCAATAGTTTTAATAGCTTGCAAAAGGTCAATATGGATAATCGAATCCTTAAGAGTGTACTTCATTATTGCCTGGCTCGAATTTCAAAGCCCACTCGGCAAGAAATTCTCGAAGCATTTTTCCAATATCCAGAAAAGAATTCTTTGCTTTTTACGATTTTGAATGAAGAATTCTATAAGGATACACGAATTCATCAAGAAATTCACAAAGAGTGTTGCGAGATTCTAAAACAGATTCAAGCTTTTGGTTTAGAACGAAAATGGATAAATGCAATCAAGATACTCCCAGAAGAAGAGAAGAATTTCGTGTTTGAGCAGCTCAAACTCATTATCCAAAGAAACAATTTAATGATGGAGAATGCAGAAAAAGATATCAAGACACTGGTTCAAGAGGCGCAGAAGCTCTTTGAAGAGAGAACTCTAAAGATATCAAAAATCAACCAATTCATTGAGGTTTATTGCTCTGGAGCAAATAATATTCAAGAGATTCTTAATGCTCTCATAACACTTCGAAGTAACATTGATGAAAAGACAATTGCTGCTCTCGAACTGCCGGAAAAGCTCAAGTTCTTTGAATCCTATGCAGATTTGCTAAATCCATTGATAAACTCTGTTGCTTTTAAAAGATTTCGTAAGGAGTTTGGAGAAAAACTCGATTATAAAAGAGAAGCTGAATTCGTACAAACACAAGCAGAACTTTTTATCAAGGAACTAAACAGGCTTCTCTCAAAGCCAGAGATCACGACCGGAGAGTTTTGCAAGTTTTTCGAGGGAGTAAGAGATCCTGTTCAAGAGGTTGCAATATCAGATCGTCATATTTCGAAGAAGAAATCGAAATATCTTCTTGGAATTTTGAATTATTTAAATGTCAGAAAAGAGACCATAAGAATATGTGAAGCCCTTGAATTTTGTGCGAGTTTTTTCAACTTGGCAAATTCATCTTCTAAACCTATTGACTCTAGATGTTTATCAAGTCAATCTCTTCTGAAAGACTTTTATGGTATGAGTAAATTTCTTGCTAAAATAATGAATCTGAAGCCAGAAAACAAAGTTTGTGAAGTTTTGGTTGAATTTATTGGCGCAAATGAGTTACTTTCTTTTGTGTTTGATATCCCAAATGAATCTGATATAGCTTCTCTGAAAGAAGCAGTGAATGAATATGGTGAGGATTATGTTTCTACACAAGCTGTGTTTGACTTTGGGAATTTTTGGAATTACATAACTGAATTAAATGAAAATGCTAAGAAAAAAGATTTGAAAACATTTCTAAAAGAGCTTCGAAAACTGTCAAGGAATCCAAAATACACGCACATTCTTTCGAATTTCAAAACAAGTAAAGAGAATTTTAATGGCATTAAAGATTTATACCTCGAATTGACTCATAAAGAAGAAGCCAAAGGGAAGCAAATCTTTCGAATTCTGGAGAAATCCTCAATTCGATTCAAGCCTCCCAAGGAGATTGATGTTGAAAGGAGCTACGAGGTTGAAGTGGTCGAGAAAATCAACGAGCAGATCTTTACATCTCGGGATATTTTTGAGCTTCGAGATCGAGTCAATCTGATTGTCTATTCAGAGCAACGAAAAATTGATCAGCGCGAAAAAAAGAATTATAAAGAAGAAGAGTTGGAAAAATTCCGAGCTTTTTGTTCACTTGCTGAGATGATTCGTCAAATTAGCGATTTACTGAATCGTTTAGACTTTGATGGCTATCCCGAACTTGATAAACTGAAGCAATCAAGTGAAATGGCGAATATTGAATTTTTATGCGAGGCTAATAATTTTAAATCTCTGTATGAATTCAAAGAGCAACTTGAGATTATTTTCCAAGACTGGAGTTATTCGGTCCAAGAAGCCTATAGGTCTTTTTATGAGCTTACTTACTTGAAGGGAGAAGACTTTTGGAAGGTTGAGAGTGCTCTCACTCAATCTGAGAATCCGAATAAAAACGCTTTAAAAGGAGTGCATCTCCTCCGTTATATGGGAAAGGAGTTTTCGGAAGTGAAGCTTGACCTGAAAGTCTCTCCAAAGGATAGGCTGGTCAATTTAGGAGAAGCTTTGAAAGGGCTACAAGAGATTTATAAATTCAAAAGGGAGGACAATATGATGGCCAATAAGAATGCATTTATTATTGTTGAAGTGAGTGAGATTGCAGTCATCAAAGGCTTGGTCACATTGTATCTAACATATGAAAAAATGTTACCTCATTCATCGCAGTTGATAGTTTGCCACGCTTCTACTTCATGGAATGAGCTGATGGCTTTTGCATTTCGATGCTTTTTCGATCCTCACAAGAGGCTTTTTTGTTTAATCCAGCCTGAAAGACTGAGCTTTTCGTTACAAGAAAAATTCTCTGTTCTATTAAAGAAGCTCAGTAGTGATTATCCTGAAGAGAAATTCCAGCTGGCCTTTGTGACTCTGAACCTAGCCAACCATCTGATCAAGTCTTTTAATATCAAAGGATACACAAGAATCCTGAAGACGAGTGAACTACTCAGCAAGGAGGAATTAAAGAGCAATCTTGATCAGTTTTTAGAGAGATGTTGGATGGTGAGCTCATCGATTCCAGGACTTGGAAAAACAACGTGGGCTCAAAATTTTGTTGAAAGGCAAGGATTAAAATACTGCAAGGTCCCAATTTCTGGAAAGATATGTCCCACAGAGCTTGGTGAAATGCTCCTCGCAGCGCTTCAGAATGAGAGACCAGCTCTTTGTTTTTCAGTTGGGTCAATAAATCAAGAGGATAGATGTCTGTTGAACGAGATGCTTTTCTCTCTGACAGCACTTCGAAGTTATCACTCTTGCAAGAATATTATTGAGATCCCTACAGATATCCCAATAATTTTTGATCTCGACTCATCAAGCTTTGAGAATATTACGACAGATATTGAAATTTTGGGATACGTTCAGTCTCAAGACATAAAGAAGATGAACCTCAATGAAGTCATTTATCAATCCCCTAAAGTCCAGTTTGTGTGCCATTATATAAAGGGTCTGCTTGAACAAACTTTGGGCAAGAAAGATTTGAATGAAGAAGAGTCTCAGAAAATAAGACTTGAACTCGATGAATGCGTGCGAATTCTGCAGAAAAAATTCCTTGAGGGTCGTGATGAGACTTATACCAGCTATACACAGCTGACAATCTTTATCAATGTCTTATATCATTTGTTTTCCTGCTTTTCTGAGAGTGGATTCCTTCGTTATGATGTTCTATCTCCACATCTACAATCAAAAAGTGTTGCTCAAATGAGACTGAAACTGATTGAAGGATTGCTGATAACAGTGAATCAATTTACGTCAAGATCGATTGAGAAAATCCGCAAAAGCCAAAATAGATCAATGCAAGCTCAAAGAGAAGGAGCTTTGGGAGCGGAAGTAGAAATTGGAGAATCTTTGTGCAAGGCGGTTGTTTCTTGGGATAGCACACAGCCTTTCTTTGTTGTCTTTGGTTCAGATAGATCACCAATCTTTGTTTATAAACATAAAAAGGATATCCCTCAGTCGATTATTGAAAGTGTTGATCATCAAATGAAAGCTTTTAAAAAGTGGAACAAGAAAGCCGAGGATCCGTTTCCAGAATATAATAACTGCTCTCAAGCCTTTTTATTTCAGAAGCTAGGAAGTTTGACAAATTGGATTTACAAAGAAAATGTCTGTTTGAAATGTTTCAAAAGATATCCTCTGGAATCTCGGGAGTGCACCTCTTGTAATTTAGCATTGCTTGTGAACGATACAAAGAACTCAAGTCAAGATTTTATCCAAAGAATCGCTCATGAGAGCTCAAAGGATTATGCTCTCACTCCAGATAATTTTATCAAGATGCTTCTGGTCTTGAATCGAGTTGAAGCAAAAATACCCGTGATTATAATGGGTGAAACAGGCTGTGGTAAAACCTCTCTGGTGAGGTATCTATGTTCAAGGGTCTTGGGGAATGCTTTCCATATCTTTTCGATTCATGGTGGAATTAATCAAGAGCATATTGTTGAGGAAATGAATAAATATATTGATGAAGCGAAGAATGGAGCAAAACTCTGGATTTTCTTTGATGAATTTAATACCACCCCCAGCATCAGTCTTATCAAGGAGATAATTTGCGAAAGAACAATGCTCGGAATGGCGTTGCCAGAAAATATGGTTTTTATAGGAGCATGTAATCCTTTGAGATTCAAGACTCAGAAAAGCATTTTTGATGATAATGTCGGGATCAAGAAAGATCGGCTTGAGAAGAATAACAGTTATAACCTGCTATATACAGTCCACCCATTACCAGAGACTATGATTGAGTATGCTTGGGATTATGGTCATCTCGATGAAGACACAGAGAGAAAGTATGTGCAAGTCATGCTCTCAAGTTTACGCGAATTTGATGATCAACTGAAAGAGAAGATTATTTCGCTTGTTTGTGCAGCACAACAGCAAATTAAACAGTTGGAGGATGTCAGCTCAGTCAGTCTGAGAGATGTAGCAAGATACAAGATCTTGTTGGAATGGTTCTTGGAATCCAAGAATAAAAGGAATACTCTCAGTAAACGAGTAAAGTGTCCCCAAGACGTTCAGAAAGAAGCAATTATCCTGGCCTTGCTTCATAATTATTACTTGAGGATTTCTTCGAAACGAAGTCGAGATGCTTTTCTTGAGGCTCTTGAACCAAAGTTTGGAAAGTTCAAAATGAGCAAGAATGAGGTGAGAGAACTTCTTGAAAAAGAAGAAGATGATTTTTTGGATCGAATGATTCTGCCTCCAAATATTGTAAATATTGCGAAAAATCAAGCTCTAAAAGAAAATGTGTTTGCTTTGGTTGTGTGCATTCTCACAAAGATTCCCATCTTTATCTGTGGAAAGCCAGGCTGTAGCAAATCGTTAGCAGTTCAGACTGTATTCAACAATTTGCGTGGGAAAAATTCTAAGGATGAGTATTTTAGAACATTACCAGAACTTATTGCGGTATCATATCAAGGCTCTGAATATTCAACTTCAAAGACAATTTTAGACGTCTTTGGCAGAGCTGAAAGGTATCTCACTATTACACAAAAGAAAGAGATTCTTCCTGTCATAATTTTTGATGAGATTGGTCTTGCAGAGCTTTCAGTCGATAATCCTTTAAAAGTTCTCCACAGCAAGCTTGAGATTGAGAATATCAAAGTTTCATTTGTTGGGATATCAAACTGGAGACTTGATGCTTCGAAAATGAATCGAGCGCTTTATCTTGCTCGACCAGATCCAGGCAAAAAAGATTTGGTGTTTACAGCAGAAGCAATCTGCGGAAATATCAATCTTAATACCAAAAATACCAAAATTATCGAAAACCTAGCTATAGCTTATGCTAAACTGAGAGAGTATTTGAAGACAAGCCACAAGAAAGATATTTTTGGCTTGAGAGATTACTATTATTTGATTCAAGGGTTCAGCTCAGATTTAAGAAAGTCAAAGAATGAGGTGATATCTCTTGACTATGATACTGCACTTTATTCGATAATATATAAAAATATCAAGAAGAATTTCAGTGGTCTTGACAACGAAGCTAATTTCTTTTGGGAGCAATTTTGTTCTCTGATGGGCATTTTGGAAAAAGAGCATCAAATACGGAAGGACTCAACGATAGAGTTAATATTCAACAGCTTGAATCACTGCAATGGCCGATATTTGATGATAATTACCAAGAGTGATTTTATTTATGGGATTGTCGAATATATGATTCGAACACGACATAAGAAAGTGAAAACATTGGTTGGAAGTAGTATGCCAGATGACTTAAGCAAGCCCGCATATGGTTTCAGGGTTCTGAGCAATATCATCCTCTACATTGAGAGTGGATATACACTAATATTCAATAAAATTGATCGTGTTTACAGCAGTCTTTATGACTTATTCAATCAAAATTTCTCGTTAAGTGGAGGTAACGCATATTGTCGGATTGCTTTGGGAGCGATAAAAAATCCCAAATGTCTGGTCAACAAAGATTTTCATTGTGTGATCTTCATCACTGAAGATGAAGTGAAAAAGGCAGATCCTCCCTTTTTGAACAGATTTGAGAAATATAAAATTAATATCGAAGATATTTTACCAGAAAAAGATAGGATGATCAAAGAGAAACTCGAAAAATGGGTCCATTCCATAGTTGGACATGAAGGGAATTCGATAACACCAAAGATAGCTTTTGTGAACTCTGGCAACGAATATTTATTTAACTTGGTCATAAATGCCAAGAAAGAATTTGACACGAAGAAACAGAGAGATTTTTGCCAGATAGACGAAGAAGTTCTAGAGGTTTGCAAGAAAGAGATTATTCAGACAGCGACAAGTGACTTCCCGATCATGGTCGTATTGAATGTGAAAAATCAGGCAGAACAAGAACACCTTCTCAACATTTATTATCAGTCAAGACCTGGAAAGTTCCAAGATTTCATATCCAAGGTTCTTCAAGCCAAACAAGAGACGAGGAAGAGTGTGATATATACATATACTCAAACTTCGGATAATATTCTATATCATCAGGATGAGGCTATAATGGAATTGAAATTAGGAAGTTTCAAATCTGAAAATGAAGTGGTAGATCAAGTGGCAAAATTCTGCAATTCTTCCAAGCAGCTGCTTATTTTCAGGATAGATCTTAACAAAGAGAGTGAACATTTAAAGCTGATAAAGAACCTGATCTTGAATACACTTTCCAGCACTCAACAGCCAAAAAAGCAACACTTTATGATAATAGTGCATCTGCAGAGGTTTAATGCTACTGAGGCTTCAGTAACGACTCATTTCCATGATTGGCAATCTCTGATATTTGATGATCTGAATGAAGATTATATCATTCCATATGAATGTATTCAAACTCCAAGCTTCAAGAAACTCGCTGAATGGAAAGCTTTGAATCCTCTTGAATGTTTACTCCCAGACTTGCTTGATCAATGCCTTTCAAAAATCAATTATAATGTCCCCTCTGGATTTGAGAAAGAAGTGAACTCTAGGCGAAATGATATGTTGGAAAAGTTAACCAAAGAAAAACAATTATGGAACTTGATCAAAGAAAAAATTATTTCAATGATAGCAGTCGACCAAAGCAATCGGAAATTTAAAGACTGGAGACACTACGTTTTCCAGCAAAAATGGGAAGGAGCTGGGGCAGTCTCAACGTTCGAAGCGATCAACCTTGCTTTATTCAAATATTATGAAGGGTATATGATGAAGATTGTCTTTCACTTGGAACGAGAGATGCTATTAGATGCTTACTTGGAAGCTCTGAGCACAAAAGAAGGTGTTTTGCTGGATTTTTGGTGCAAGAAGTTTAACGAGATGAAAATTAATGTGAATGAAAGACTTGATAATCGAACTGTCGGTGTGGATTTAATCTTTGGAATCACTTTTCCATTTTCCACGTATGAAGAAATCAAGATAAAAGCTATCCAAGAAGATCTTGATAAAATTAAGAAAGAAGAGGATCCGAGTCGATATGATGATGAAATACTTGAAAAGCTGCTTGACTCCTCATTCATTGGTGAGGAGCTCTATGAAGCCATTTTTGAGAGAAAAAATTTATTCCAAAAGTTTATGGATGACCAATTGATCCTCTATTTAAAAAGAGAGAAAATTGATGTTTCCCTTGATATTGCGAATATAATTCTTGAGAATCTGGTGATAGGAAATTCAAAATCAAAGCTTCAAAATTTTTTGACAACCTCCAAGAAGTTGTCTATTGTTTTAATTCTGAAGAACCTGGTGATGAATGATTCGAAATCAAGATTGCAATTTTTCCTCACAAACTCCAGGAAGTTTTCTCTTGTTTTAGGCGTAGTAGAGGCGTTGCTAACTCTGAAAGACGGCCAAGAGATCCTCGGAAATTTTTTTGCAGAATTTGAGAAACCAAGATATTCAAATGGAGATGATTTTCTTGACTGCCTATTCCAGAATATTATCGAAGAAATTTCTTCATATAATTACCTTGCTCAGTTCACACATCTTGAAGACATCAAAGCTGCTTTTCGTAAGATTGAAGAAAAAATAGTGAAGACAAGTATTTTGCCTGATAGTTTTGAGTATTTCAGACCTTGGACATGTCTGATCAAATTTTTTGAAGCTGTTGATAAAAATCCTGGCAGGGCATTCTTTGAAATTGTGAAATGGATGAAAGATGGGAATTGTGAAACCTTTGCAGATTCAGAATGTCAAAATACAGAAACCTTTATAGAGACAGGATCTCAAAGAAATTCAGAATCTGAGATTTCTGAAGTCTCTGCAAATTCAGAATCGAAAAAGCCCAGAATCTTTGCAGATTCTAGATCAATCGATGAACTTATGAATTACTTGAGAGAAAAAGTTTGCTTCTCAGATCATATTGAAAAGACGGACCGAGAGAGAAAGCTTGTGAAGCTTCGAATCCAATTATATAAGAATCTAACCAATTTTTATTTGGATAAGAATTTCCAGCAGGTTTTCAAGATAATTGAGGATGATGATGAGCTCTGGCAATCCTCTGCTCAGATTATTCAGACGTTGGATAAATATACTGAGTTTTCGAATGCAATTATGGTAGATGAAGGGAGATTTGAAAACTCAAGTTATTTTAGAGGTGATGATACATTCCTTGAGGAATTATTGCTGAAATCCCCAAATAAAACTGTTTTTATGCTTGCAAACAAAACTTTTGTAGCTCTCAAGACTGAGTGGGAAAATAATGAAAATGTCATTGAAGAATATTTCGAGACTTTCCAAGAAAATATTGGACAGTTCAAGTATTATTCAGAACTCGCACAGAAGAATGATTGGAGCAAAACAACTTATCCTATTTTCTTAGCGACAATTATTTGGCTCAAAGCTTATCTTTTCTACTATTCTCAAGCATTACAAAACGACGAAAAGGATGTTGCTGTCCTGAAAAATATTGATGAATTGCTTGGTGAAAAATCACCCGAGCTATCAACTTTGAAACTGTACGTGATAAAAAATCTGAAATTAAATAAAGACAGATCCCTGAATGATCTTCGAGAGGAATATGATCAACGCAATGTTGAGTGGATAAAACCTCTTTTGAAGGAGATTCCAAATCCTAACAAGAGTTTAAATATTGAGATTATCCCCCCATTACCTCTGAATGACAAGGAAGAATATCAAAGAATTGAAGATTTATTGAATGAAGTTTACAAATATGGAGACTCTAGAACACATAGATTCATTGTTTTGTGTCAAGACTCATCAAAGAAATACGATACACTTGTCTGCATTTACTCTTGGTTTGTGAAACTCTACATGAATTATTTGCTGCCAGATTATAGAGTTGATAAAAAATTTGCAGAGTCAATACAAAAATCTTGTGAATGTTTAAGATCCAGCTTGGGACAAAGAGGATATGACTTGATTACTCTATTGCTAACAAACTTTACTGAAGGAGCTTATTTCCGTTTAGAGCCGAATATGAAAAATGAGGAGATCCACAAAAGATTGGCCGTCTTGAATGTTCTTATAATTCTGATTTCTCAAACATCCTTATCATCATCCGCTTTTGGTCAAATATTCTTGAAGAATAGAGCTTTACCTGAGAACTTGGCCGCACATCTTGAAGAGAGTTGTTTATTTGGACAACTGGAAAATAACTTTACAGTTTCTAATATGAAAGATGTGAAAGCTAATATTGAGAGAAGACTCCAACAAAACCTGATTAAGTCTGGGGCTAAATATATTTACAAATGTAGTCCTGATTGTGAATATCTATATAATTTCCAACAATGTGGAAAACCGGTTGGTAAAAGCAAATGCGGAATTTGTGAAAATGAGATTGGAGCCAGTTCTTACAATACTTTGTTAAAACGAAATAACGGAAAAGGAGAACAAGTTCGGATGACTATTCCAGACGGCTTGAAATATATTGATGATTATGTTAAAGCATTTGAAGAAAGAGAAAGGAAAGGTTACATTTTCAACTCTTTGGAAAGCAATGGAAGGATAGATACAAAGCATACCATTGAGAAAATCACATTTAGAGTCTTGCATTTTATTCTACATACATTAATCTTTTGCTTTATTGAACTTGGATGGATTGACCAGGCAGGATTTGAGAAGATATTGAAAGAGAAACAAGAGATGAACAGTCTGAAATACTTTAAAACTCACATGCTGCAAGATTATAAAATGATTGGTGATCTTCTTATGACAAAGGAAACCCATATTTGGATTTATCAATTATTAGCTGGTTTTGAGGGTATTATTCGAGAGAAGGATGAAATAAAGAATATATCAACCTTGAATAAATTTGAAAAGCGTTTCGAAGACGTGGTGATTTTCCCTGTCATCAAATCAGTAAACACGACCATTCAAAATTATAAAAGATCTTTTGCTGATTATCGCAGACTGAGAGAAGGCGAGGATATTACGATTTTTATTGATGAGCTTCAACTTGACCAAAAACAATATCCTTGGCTTGAGTTCTTCAACTACTTGAAATTCCCAGATTTTACAGATTTTGAGAATAAATATGCTCTTTTGGCTGGAGGCGCAAGCAAGTTCCCACTATTAGATTTTGTTACGAAGAGGCATGAAGAATTAGCTAATACAATCGCACTTCCTATTATCGTGGATTTCACGAATGAGTTGATTAAAAAATGGAATTATCAACTCCCAAGAGATAAAGCAAATGCTACAATCATGTCTTATTTCCTTCGAGAGGATAGCCATCTTGAGAGTAAATTTGAGAATTTCAAAAGCAGTTGGAATGGACTTCACAAAATTCCAACAGTTCAAGTTGGATGTCAAAGTAAATCATATATGAAGATCAGCCGAGAAAACAGTATTTCTTTGTTATTACCCAATAGTCGCAAAGATGACAGTGGAATTATGATCTTGGGCACCATGCTCCATTTGGCTATTTTACAAAATGAGTTTATATACATGGCGACAAAGGCAAATAACCCACACAAATCTCTCGAAGAAATTATTGAAGAAGAGGCGATCAATGCGGAAGTGTTGCAAACAATAAAAACTGACCAAGTCGCACACATCAATAAAAATCTGCTCATGTCCGATATCATTTCCACTGGATATATTCATAATTATGAATATGGAAAAGGAAGAGAAATCATCTATGATTTCGAAGAAATCGAAAGTCGATTATCACAATACACAATTGGTAAAAAAGTTATTGATCAAAATAAATGGAAAGAAATGAATTATCAATTTGAGTTGTATCCTGAGAATACAGAGATTATCACTGATATTCGAAAGAGAACCCCTCAAAAGAAAATAGATCCTGCAGAGAAAGCTCTTTATAGAAATAAAATACGACAGATATCCAACAACTCAAAGAAGGAGTTGCTTCACTATCTGGGTTCGCTTGATTATGTGTTTACATATTTGAGGAATATTCGAGAAAATGGTGAGCAAAAACTTGAAGATTTTTGCAAAGAGAAAATTGTCAATTACAAACACCTGAATCAACATATAATCAGTATGACACCATTATCTACGGTTTGCTTAAAACACATTATTGATCTCTACGAAACAGTTGAAGAAGTCGCTTTTGATGTCATTATCCATCAAGATTATATTCGAACAGAACTTCTAGAAGAAATATCTGAAGAGAAAAAATTGAATATTATCAAGATTTTTACTGAAGCAGTTTTGATGAATCCTGAGAATCAAAAGAATCCACAATTAAAAGACCTCGAGGTTTTAGTCAAGGTATTGAAAAGGCTTATTGTGAGAGTCCTCTTGACTCAAGAAAAATTGGATGTTTCTCTTCAGGAATTTTTAGTTCGAGAAGATATGTGGGACCAAGATACTGATCTAGAAAAAATCTCAAATATTGAACTAGGAGATGAAATCCAGTTGAAACATGCATATTTTATTCTCAGGCATTTAGAAGGTCAGATTGTTGAATTCCAGTGCCAATATGATTTAAAAATAAGAGCTGAACAACCAGGAATCTCTGGCTCGCATTCTCGCCAAAGAGTTCTAGATGCTAAACCAAAAGTGAAAAAGAATCGAATTGTCTAATTTTGATTATTAACAATGTTATTTTCTTATGTTTCATATAAAGAAATAAATTATTTTCATTAATAGAATAATTAAGAAATTTCTTTTCCAAAAATAATTCAATAAATGGGTTTTCTAAGAAATTATCCTTTAAAATTTCACTCTTGTCATACTTTTCAAAAAAAAAAAGAATTTCAATCACTTTTTTTTTCCTAATTTTTTTTTCATTATTTTTTTGTTTTCTCATCAGAAACCCCTTTTTTGATAATTTTCGATTTTCTTTTTATATCAAGG
>Ga0256907_1000304_pt1 | contig 14419 bp, 10 predicted proteins | sample MC6MC0745MT_FD_186329 | JGI IMG/M metagenome (GOLD analysis project Ga0256907, IMG submission 186329) | Metatranscriptome of enriched soil aggregate microbial communities from Iowa State University, Ames, United States - MC6-MC0745-MT... | ecosystem: Environmental > Terrestrial > Soil >... | reverse complement strand
CTGGGAGGCCCGCGATGAATGATCCCGTGCTGTTCTATGGCGCCAGCGCCGCGCTGTCCTGCGTGCTGCTGTTGGGCGCGCTGGAAAAAGTGAAGGACATGGCGGCGTTTTCTGCCGCCGTGTCGGCCTATCAAATTCTGCCTTCGGGCGTGAGCGGCGCGTTCGCGCACGTTTACGTGCTGGCCGAAATGGCGGCAGGCGTTTTGCTATTAATGCCCGGCTGGCAGGCAGCGGGCGCGGCGCTGGCATTGTTGGTGCTGGCCGTGGCCACGGCAGGCCTGGTCTACAACCTGGCGCGCGGGCATCGCGATATTGACTGCGGCTGCGGTGGCCCCGCTAGCCGAGGGGCGGGCGCATCGCGCACCGGCCTGTCGTGGTGGCTGGTGCTGCGCAACGGCGGGCTGGCGTTGTGGGCATTGCCGGCGCTAAGTGTGTTCGCCGGACACGCGCGCGCCCTGCAATGGGCGGACGCCGCCGCCGTATTCGGCCTGACGACGACAGCGGTGGCCTTGTACTTCACCGCCAATCACCTGTTGGCCTCGCATCTCAAGCTGCGGAACCTTTGAAGGAGTTTCATATGGATGCCTTGATCATTTCCAATTTTCTGCTGTGGGGCGTGGTGCTGTGCCTGGTGCTGGTCATCCTTGCGCTGTCCCGCCAGATTGGCGTGCTGTACGAACGCGTGGCGCCGATGGGGGCGCTGACGATGGACAAGGGCCCGGCCGTGGGGGACGCCGCGCCGCGCTTCGAACTGCCTGATCTTCTGGGCCGCCGCATCACGATTGGCGAACGCGGCCAGCACAGCCAGCTGCTGTTCTTTCTGTCGCCCACGTGCCCCGTTTGCAAGAAGCTGCTGCCCATCCTGAAGTCGGTGGCCAGCACGGAAAGCGCGTGGCTGCGCATTGTGCTGGCCAGCGACGGCGAAATGCCTGAACACCTGGCGTTCTACAAGCAGGCGGGGCTGGAGCGCTTTCCGTATCTGCTGTCGACGGAACTGGGCATGAAGTTCCAGATCAGCAAGCTGCCCTACGCGGTGCTAATGGATGAAACCGGCACCTTGCGAGCCAAGGGGCTGATCAATTCCCGCGAGCAGCTGGAAAGCCTGTTCACGGCCAAGGAGCTGGGCGTGGCGTCGGTGCAGGATTTCCTGGCCGGCAACATGGACGAGACCCGAGTGTCCCGCAAGGAGAGCAGCAATGCATTGGCTGGATAAACTTGGCGAGCGCGCCACGCGCTCCGTCGCGCAGGTAACGTCCCGGCGCAGCGTGCTGAACCGCATCGGCAAGTTGCTGGTCGGCACGGCTTTTCTGATGCCGGTGCTGCCGGTTGCGCGTTCGGCGCCCGCTGCGGGCAAAAAACCGCAGATGGACGACACGGCGTGCGATTACTGGCGCTATTGCGCGGTGGATGGCTTTCTGTGCTCGTGCTGCGGCGGCAGCATGACGTCATGCCCGCCCGGCACATCGCCGTCCGCCGTGTCGTGGGTGGGCACTTGCCACAACCCGCTGGACGGCAAAGACTATCTCATCAGCTACAACGATTGCTGCGGCAAGGCGGCGTGCGGCAAATGCATGTGCGCATCGGCCGAGCGCGAACGTCCGGGCTATCAGATGTTCCTGCATAACGACATCAACTGGTGCATGTCGAACGAGTCGTCAATCTTCCACTGCACGACGTCTGTCATCGTGGGGCTGGCCAAGCCGCAATCACCACCGAAGGCAGCGCCGAAACCATGAGGTCTGGGGCTAGACGGCAAGCAAGGGGATGGCGGTGGCCAGGCGCCGCCGCCATCCTGCTTTGCGTAACGCAGGCGATAGCGGCGGATGGGGCGTCGGCCATTGCGCCCGCAGCCGCTCGCTTGAAGCAGGCCGCACGCGCCGACTATGTATTGCAATGCGCCGGCTGCCATCGCGTGGAGGGCCGGGGCAGCAACCCGCATGGCATTCCAGATTTCCGTCAGTCTGTCGGTGCATTCGTCCATCTTCCGGAAGGGCGCGAGTACCTGATTCGCGTGCCAGGCGCGGCGCATTCCCAACTGAGCCATGCAGAATTGGCCGCGGTGCTGAACTGGGTGCTGACGGAATTCAGCGCCGCGCAATTGCCCGCTGATTTCGCGCCGTATTCAGAAGCCGAGGTGGCGGCGGCCCGGCCCAACCGCTACGACGATGTCGTACCCGTGCGCCACGCATTAGCCAAGCGGCTCACGTCGATGGGGTTCACGTTGTCTGATTATTCTTACGGTAGCGACAGAAAGCCGTAGGGCTGACAGAGGGCGGCGCGCACTTACGGTCACTACTTAGGGGTTGTCACCGATACTCGCTCCTGATGTGCGGTGCTAGAAAGAGGCAGCATCCCATTCAACGCTGTAGCTGTGCCGCAGGACTGCCTGTCCATGGCACAAAAGGCACGCCGTTTCGAGACGCCGGAGTCGCCATGTCATCATCCGTTTTGCACAGCGCGCCCAGGCACTTCCTGGACTGCGCCAGCTGGCAGGAAAGCATCAGCAACACCTTCGTGCCCCTGGAAGTGTCCGCCGTATTCCCCACCCGCTTTCGCAACAGCGTGGCGGTGGATTCGCTGGGTTGGCTGCACGTCAGTGAATTGCGCAGCAGCGCGCAACGCGTACGCCGCAGCAAGCTGCTGGCTGACCGCGCCGAAGAAGCCGGCTACAAAGTCACGCTGCAATTGGCGGGCCGTAGCGAGATTCGCCAGTCCAATCGCTCGGCGCTGCTGATGCCAGGTGAATGGGGCATCTACGACACCACGCGCCCCTACGAAGTGGATGTGGACGAAGGCGCGCATTTTCTGGTGATGCAGGTGCCGGGCAAGCATACCGAGACCTGGCAGCCGCACATGCAGAATGCGGTTGCGCGACGCTTCAGCGCCCAACAGGGCTGCGGCCGCATGGCGATGGATCTGCTGCGCGTGGCGCTGAGCGAACACGCCCATTTGTCCGAGAGCGCGGCGCGCGATGCGGCCAATGCGGTGTTGCAGATGATGGGGCTGGATATCCGCGAACGGGCGGGCGAGCAGGCCGAGCAGGATCAGGCTGGCGTAAAGCAAGCGCAACTGCGCCGTGTTCAGCAGCACATTCTTGAAAACCTGCATGACCCGGCGTTGTCGCCCGCGTCTGCGGCGGCGGCGTTCAGGATGTCGCGGCGCTATCTGTACAACTTGTTTGCACTGGCATCCACGACACCCGCTGATTTCATTCTGAGCGCACGGCTGGAACGCAGCAAAGACGTCTTGTGTGACGCCGCGCAAGGGGCGCGGCAGATTGGCGATATCGCCTACCGCTTTGGCTTTTCAGACGCCGCGCGATTCAGCCATGCGTTCCGCAAGCGTTTCGGGGCATCGCCGTCTGAGTATCGGCGCCAGGGGCGCTAAGTGTAGCCCCGGCCGGGGAGGCTCGGGGCGTTGAACCGCGCTGGAATCAGAGCAGTTCTTCGTTGATCAGGTCTTCCTTGCCGTAGAACTTCACACCGATGTGGATGCGGTCGCGGCCTTGCGAGCGGCGGTGGCGGTTGGTGTCGCGCAGGGAATAGACGCAGCCGCAATATTCCTGCTGGTAGAAGTTCTCGCGCTTGCTGATTTCGATCATGCGGGCGGAGCCGCCGCCTTTGCGCCAGTTGTACGTCCAATAGACCAGGTCGTCATAGCGGGCCGCAGCGCGTTCGCCGCAGCCGTTGATCTGGTTCATGTCTTTCCAGCGCGAAATGCCGAGCGAGCTGGTGATGGTGTCAAAGCCGTGTTCGTGTGCGTACAGCGCGGTGCGCTCAAAGCGCATGTCAAAGCAGGCCGTGCAGCGTTCGCCACGTTCGGGGGCGTCTTCCATGCCCTTGACGCGGTCGAACCAGTTGTCCATGTCGTAGTCGGCATCGATGAATTCAATACCGTGCTGTTCGGCGAACCGGATGTTTTCCTGCTTGCGGATTTCGTACTCTTTAACCGGATGAATGTTCGGGTTGTAGAAGTAGATGGCGTAGTCGATGCCGGAGGCCGTCATGGCTTCCATGACTTCGCCGGAACAGGGCGCGCAGCACGAATGCATGAGCACCTTGCTGCGGCCAGCGGGAAGGTCAAGCTTGGGGCGGACGAGTTCAGACATGGCTTGCAAGCAAAAAGGCGGAAAACTCCTTATTTTACCGCGAGTTGCCGTCAGCCGGGCGCGCGGCCCATCACGGTGTCCCAGAGTTCGCTGACGGCCTGGCGTTCCGCCACCAATTCATCCGGCCCAACCCGCGCCTTCTCAACGCCCTGCATGCGCAGCTGATGCTGGACGCGGCGCAGGACGCGGTAGGCGTCGGCGGCGCGTGTCGCCAGTTCGGGAGCGATCAGCCCGGCCTCGCTGGCCAGCCGCAGCAGCGTGATGTTGCCCAGGTTGCGCACCAGCACTGAATGCGTCCCGGCATAGCAAAGCACCAGGTACTGCGTCACGAATTCCACATCGACCATGCCGCCCCGGTCGTGCTTCAGGTCGAATTGCTTGCTGGTATTGGGATGGCCGGCGTTGATCTTTTCGCGCATGGCCAGCACTTCTTCGCGCAGCGCGGCGGGGTCGCGCGGCTGCACAAGAATGGCCTCACGGATCTGTTCAAAGCGGGCGCCTACGTCGGCGTCGCCCGCGGCATAGCGCGCGCGCGTCAACGCTTGATGCTCCCAGGCCCAGGCATGCTTGTGCTGGTATTGCTCGAAGGCTTCAACCGAGACGGCCAGCAGGCCGGCATCGCCGTCAGGCCGCAGGCGCAGGTCCACTTCATAGAGGCGGCCCGAGGATGTCATGGTCGACAGCCACGACGTCATGCGGCGGCCAAGCTTGGCGTAGACCTCGGCGGCGTCGTCGCGCGGGTCGTCGAACAGGAAGACCAAGTCCAGGTCAGACGCATAGCCCAGTTCCTTGCCGCCCAGCTTGCCGTAGGCGATGACGGCAAAGCGGGGTGGCGCGCCGTCTACCTTGTTCACCAGCTGCCAGGCGCGGCGGATGGTTTCCGTCAACAGCAAATCGGCAAGCGCCGACAGTTGGTCCGCCAGCTTTTCAACGGTGAGCTCGCCTTCCAGATCCTGCGCCAGCAATTGGAAGCTGGCCTGACGCTGCACATCGCGCATCAGATTCATCTGACGTTCGATGTCAGGGTCGCCATCGGGCAAGCGGCACGCGTCCAGGTCCGCCGTGAGTTGGCGGGCGATCTGCGTAAAGTCCAAGGGCTGGAACAGCGTGCGCCAGTCGATCAGGCTGTCCAGCAGCAGCGGATGTTGCGTCAGGTATTGCGCGGCCCAGGGGCTGGCGGCCACCATGCGGGCCACGCGCGCAAGCGTGTCGGGGTATTCGGCCAGCAGCGCCAGATAGGCGCTGCGTTGGGCGATTTTTTCGATCAGGTCAAACAACCGAACCGCCGCGTTCATGGGCGCGGAGGTTTGGCGGGCGGCGCGCAAGGCTGCGGGCAGCAAGGCTTCCATGCGCCGGCGGCTGCTTTCGGGCAGGCTGCGCACCCGATGGCTGCCCAGCAGCGTCTCGGTGCGCCGCAACAGGTCTTGGGCTTCGTCGCCGAACGCCTGCCGGATCTGTTCGGCCAGTTCGCATTCCTGGTCGGGCTCGTCGGCGCTATCGTCGCGGTCGGCGGGCGTGGAGGTGTCTTCGGCGTCGCCCATGCCGACCATGCGGAACACGTTGCGAAACGTTTGCGACACAAACTTGCGGTGCGCGGCCAGCGTGCTTTCGAAGTCGTCTGGGCTCATGCCCAACGCGGCCGCCAACGCGGCGCGCTGAGCCGGGTCGCCTGGCAGCAGGTGCGTCTGTTCGTCTTCGCGGTATTGCAAAGCGTGTTCGGTGCGGCGCAGATAGCGGTACGCCTCTTCCAGCCGGCGCGCGTCTTCTTCGGGCACCAAGCCGGCCAGGCGCTCGGCGTGCAGTGCTTCCAGCAGGCCGCGCTTTTGCAGGGCGGGCATGCGGCCGCCGCGAATCAGCTGCGCCAACTGCACTACGAATTCGATTTCGCGGATGCCGCCATCGCCCAGTTTGATATTGTTGGCGCTGTCGATACCGTTGCGCGCGCTGGCGCGCCGCTGCCAGTCCTGACGGATGCGCTCGCGCAAGGCGCGCAGCGCGGCCAGCGCGTCGAAATCAAAATACTTGCGGTACACAAACGGCACGCGCAGGCTTTCCAGCTGCCGGGCCTGCGTGCTGCTGTCGCTGTCTTCAAAGGCCTGGGCCGGCATCAGGCGGGCCTTGAGCCAGGCATAGCGTTCCCATTCGCGCCCCTGGCCGATCAAGTAGTGCTCCAGCGCGTCCAGGCTCCACGCCAGCGGGCCCGAATCGCCATCGGGGCGCAGGCGCAGGTCGGTGCGAAACACTTGCCCGTTGGCGTCTACTTCGGAAATCACGGGCATCATGCGCCGGGTCAGGCGGCCATAGAATTCGTGATGGCTGATGCGGCGCGGGCCATCGGTTTCGCCTTCTTCGCCGTACAGCATGATCAGGTCAATGTCGGACGACACATTCAATTCGCCGCCGCCCAGCTTGCCCATGCCGACGATCAGCATTTCCTGCGGCTTGCCCGTAGCGGGGTCGCGCGGCACGCCGTGCACGGCCGCCAGGTCCGCCGCCACGCTGCGGTAAGCCTGCGCCACGGCGATGTCCGCCAGCGTGGTCATTGCGCCCACCACTTCTTCCAGATCCGCCTGGCCGCCCAGGTCACGCACGATCAGCACGCTGAAGACGCGCTCGCGCAGCTTGCGCAGCACCATCCGGCACGTCTCCACCGGCAGGGTCGCAGGCGCATCGGGGCCGGCCAGCTCGGCCTGCCATTGCGCCAGTCGGGCGGCGGTGACGGGTTGCTGCACTGCCGTTTCGAGCCAGGCGGCCAAGTCGGGATGGGCATCCAGGCGGCGGCGCAAGTGACCGGACCAGGCGAGGGCGGGGGCAAGCATAGGAGTCGATGACATGGCGTAAGGGCGGCAGACGAATGGACGCGTTTCAGGTATAAGTGGGGACGATACCGCAAGACATATTCTCCTGCCCACCGATCCGTGTCTGTTTCAAAAAAAGCCCCCACTGCGCGCACGCGAAGCGTGCTTCGCTGCCTGTATTGGGTCGCGCTGATTGTTTATGGCGTCGTGGCCGTCGGGTTTCTGGGCGTGCGGTATTGGGTGCTTCCTCGCGTGGACCAATGGCGTCCACAGATTGAAGCCTACGCCAGTAAGGAATTGGGCGCTCGCGTCACCATCGGCAGTATCAAGGCGAACTGGCAGGGGCTGAATCCCAAGCTGGATCTTGCGTCGGTCCAGGTGTTCGATGATGACGCCTCTCCCGTGCTCACCCTGCCTTCCGTATCTGCCGTGCTGGCGTGGCGCAGCGTGCTGACTTTGTCGCCCCGGCTGGTGCGCTTGCGCGTCGAAAAGCCTGAACTGACCTTGCGCCGCGATGCCGCCAATCATTTGTGGGTGGCGGGCCAGGACATCGACCTGAATGCCAGCGACCATCAATCTGATCTGAAGCACCCCGCGCTTCGTTGGTTGGTCGCGCAACGCGAATTGCTGATCCGCGACGCCTCCATCGTCTGGCAAGACGATTTGCGCCAAGCGCCCGCGCTGCCGCTGACAGGCGTTGATTTCCTGATGCGCAACGGCAGCCTGTCGCATCGCTTTGTGCTGCGGGCCTCCGCTGGCGCGGCGCTGGCCCGCAACGTGGAGCTGCGCGGCGAATTCAATCGCAGCCTGTTCGCCGCCAATGCCTCGAATCCCGCAAACTGGAATGGCCAGATTTATGCGGCCTTGGACGATGTGGAGCCATCGGCCTGGTCGCCATGGATCAAAGTGCCCGAGATTTCGGGACGCATCGCAGGCCGCGCCTGGCTGCAACTGGATCGCGGAAAATTCACCGAGCTGACGTCGGACGTTGCCGTGCGTGGTGTGAATTGGGCGCCGGAAAAGGATGGCCCGGCGGTACGTGGCGCGTCGGCGCAATTGCGCGTTCAAGGGCTGCCGGGTGATTTCGTGCAGCTTGACGAGATTCCTCTGGCCCGTAGCGCTGGCGCGCCCGATGTGTCGGTCAAAGGGGCCGTGCAGCAGCTGCGCGTCACGCTGCCGGGCGTGTTCGCGGACCCCACGCTGAATGCCCGCGAGCTGGCGGTGGATGCGGAAATCAAAGGGCCGGACGCCAAGAACTGGTTTGTGGACGTCGCCCAATTGCATGTGGTGAATGATGACCTGGACGTGCGCCTGCAGGGCCAGTGGCGCCGCGAAGGCAAGACGGCGGCGGGCAGCGCCGACATGCGTGGCACGATGGTGCGCGGCGCCATGCCGGCGATTCACCGCTACTTGCCATTGGGCGTGAATGCCGACGCGCGCGAATGGCTGGCCACCGGCCTGCCCGCAGGCGAAATGCAGTCTGCCGCCATCACGCTCAAGGGCGATCTGGACGACTTCCCGTTTGGCGCTCCGGGCGCGGCGGGTGAATTTGTCATTGCCGGCGCGTACTCCGGCGCCAAAGTGGACTATGCCCCCGCGCGCCAGCACCGCAAGGGCTGGCCGATGCTGGAAAACTTGTCGGGTAATTTCCGCATCGATAAGGTCGGGCTGACGCTGGATAGTTCGGGCGGCGCGGTGGCGCACACGGGGCCGGGGCAGACCGTCAGCCTGGGCGCCGTGACGGCCACGATTCCCGACATGGAACACGGCGCCGAGCTGTCCGTCGATGGTGAGACCTTCGGCCCCGTGCCCGCGTATCTGGCGATGGCGGCGAATTCTCCGCTGGGCGTTTTGCTTGATGGCGCGCTGGACGAGGCTCGCGGCACGGGCGACTGGCGCATGCCGCTGAAGCTGAAAGTGCCGTTGATGAACGCCGACGACACGCAGGTCAGCGGCCGCATCCTGTTCGCCGACAACACCTTCACCTTCATGCCCGAGATGCCGCTTCTCAGCCAGATGCATGGCGATCTGGAATTCTCGGAAAAGGGCGTACAGACCAAAGAGCTTCGTGCGCAGTTCCTGGGCGGGCCGGTCAAGATCTACGGCACGCTTGCGCAAAGTACCGACGTCCTGCGCTTTGATGGCACGCTGGCCGGTTCCGGCCTGACGCAACTGAGCAACACGCCGTCCATGTCGCGGTTTACGGGCAAGGCGGCCTACAAGGGCCGTCTGGGTTATCAGAAGGGCGGCTCGGTCGAGATATCGATGGAATCCGACCTGGTGGGCATGGCGATCGACATGCCGGCGCCCGTGGGCAAGGCGGCGTCCGCGTCGCAACTGCTGAAGCTGCAATGGGGCGCGGCGCAAGACCGCGGTATCAAAGACCGCCGTTGGCTGACCGCCAGTCTGGGCGAAAACGTGAACGCGCTGTTCGAACGCGACCCCGGCGATGGCCCCTCGTATTTCGCCCGGGGAGCGCTGGGAATCGGCCGGCCCGCCAGCCTGCCCGAGCATGGCATGAGCTTGAACGCCAGCCTGCCCGAGCTGGACATGGACGGCTGGGAAACGGTGATGACGGGCTTCGACACCCCGGTGGGCAAGGGCGGCGCCAAGAAGCCCGCGTCGAAACCGATCTTCCCGCAGCCCGAACGCATCAGCCTGGCCGCAAGCACTTTGCGCACCAGTGGCTACACGCTGAATGATCTGACGCTGTACGCGACGCGGCCCGAACCCGCGCAGTGGCGCGTGGATATCCAGTCGCGTCAGGCGGCGGGTTCGCTGGAATGGCGCGAAGCCTCGGGCGCGATTGCGGGCCAGATCACGGCACGCCTGAAGCATCTGTCCTTGGGCGGCGAAGGCGACACGAACGAGGCCGATAAGGCCTTGGCGTCGGGCAATGACCTGTCAGATATTCCTGCCATCGACCTGCAAGCCAAAGAGTTCTTCCTGTACGGCAAGAACGTGGGCGAATTGCAGGTAAACGGCACGAACCTGGAGCGCGGCCGGCAATGGCGTCTGGACAAGCTGTCGATTATCAACAGCGACGCGAGCCTGAACGCCACCGGCAATTGGCGGCTGGAAGGGCCTGATCGAGGCTTGACCGTGGATGCAAACGCCAAGTTCGTGGACCTGGGCAAATTCATGAACCGGATCGGTTTCGAGAAAATCATATCCGCCGGCGAAGGTACGGCCCAGGGCAAAGCCACCTGGCGCAACCTGCCGTGGACGCACGACGTGGCGGATATTTCGGGCGAGGTCGACATCAGCCTGGACAAGGGCCGCTTCATGCACGTGAATTCGCGCACGGCGCGTTTGCTGGAGCTGCTGTCTTTGCAATCGTTGCAACGGCTGGCGCGCCTGGATGTGAACCCGACCAATCTGTTGCGGGACGGATTCCCGTTCGACACCATCCGCGGACGCGTGAAGATGGCGGATGGCCAGATGACCACCGAAGGCTACAAAATCAACGGCCCGGTGGCCGCCATTGTGCTGGCGGGCGGCGTCAATATCATCCGCGAACGCTGGGACCTGAAGGCGGTGGTGATTCCCAATCTGGACGCCAGCGGGGCGGCCATGGTGACGGCGCTGGCCGTGAATCCGCTGATTGGCCTGGGCGCATTTGTCACGCAGTGGCTGCTCAAGCAACCCCTGGCGCGCGCGATGACCATGGAGTATTCCGTGACGGGCAACTGGGACGATCCGCAGGTTGAACCCATCGACGCCTCGGGCAAGGCGCCGGACAAGCAGACGCCGAGGCCAGCGAATTCCTCGCCGCGCCGCATGCCCGACTACATCGAACATTGATTGCGGCGCGCACATCGCACGCCGAACACCGAACCTCGTCCAGCCAATAAAAAACCGCCTTCAAGGCGGTTTTTTATTGCACGAGACGCGCCGCTTACTTCTTCTTCATCATGTCGAAGAATTCGGCGTTGGTCTTCGTGGCGCGCATCTTGTCCAGGATGAATTCCATGGATTGCACTTCGTCCATGTCGTGGATGAACTTGCGCAGCACCCAGACCTTTTGCAGCAGGTCCGGCGCGATCAGCAGTTCTTCGCGGCGGGTGCCCGACTTGTTCAGGTTGATGGACGGGTAGACGCGCTTTTCAGCCAGACGACGCTCAAGGTGGACTTCGGAGTTACCCGTACCCTTGAATTCTTCGTAGATGACTTCGTCCATGCGGCTGCCGGTTTCGATCAGCGCCGTACCCAGAATGGTCAGCGAACCGCCTTCTTCCAGGTTACGGGCCGCGCCGAAGAAGCGCTTGGGGCGTTGCAGGGCGTTGGCGTCCACGCCGCCCGTCAGCACCTTGCCGGAGGCCGGCACCACGGTGTTGTAGGCGCGGGCCAGACGGGTGATCGAGTCCAGCAGGATCACGACGTCTTTCTTCATTTCGACCAGGCGCTTGGCCTTTTCGATGACCATTTCGGCCACTTGCACGTGACGGGTAGCGGGTTCGTCAAACGTCGACGCCACCACTTCGCCGCGCACCGTGCGCTGCATTTCGGTCACTTCTTCCGGGCGTTCGTCGACCAGCAGGACGATCATGACCGCGTCGGGGTAGTTGGTAGTGATGGCGTGCGCAATGTGCTGCATCATCACCGTCTTGCCGGACTTGGGGCTGGCGACGATCAAACCGCGCTGGCCCATGCCGATCGGAGCGAAAACGTCGAGGATACGGCCCGTCAGGTTTTCTTCGCTCTTGATGTCCCGTTCCAGACGCATCGTCCGGTTCGGATGCAGCGGCGTCAGGTTTTCGAACATGATGCGATGCTTGATCGCTTCAGGCGCCACGCCGTTGACCTTGTCCACCTTGACCAGCGCGAAGTAGCGCTCGCCGTCTTTCGGCGTACGCACTTCACCTTCGATCGAGTCGCCGGTGTGCAGGTTGAAGCGGCGGATCTGCGACGGCGAGATATAGATATCGTCCGTGCTGGCCAGATACGAGGTCTCGGGCGAGCGCAGGAAACCGAAACCGTCGGGCAGGACTTCAAGTACGCCGTCGCCAAAAATCTGCTCGCCCTGCTTGGCGCGCCGTTTCATGATGGCGAACATCAGCTCCTGCTTGCGCAGGCGGTTGGCGTTCTCGATTTCCAGGCCAGCGGCCATTTCCAGCAGCTGCGAGACATGCAGCGCCTTCAGTTCGTTGAGGTGCATCGCGGTGATTGGTGGGGAAAAGTAAAGGAGGGTTCTGGCGGCGCGCCACGGACGGGCTCGCGCGGTATTGAATGAGCGCCGCCCTCGGGGCGGCGCCTTCGTTCACAGCACGCAGTTTACAACGCGCCGTCCAGGAATGCGGTGAGTTGCGACTTCGACAGCGCGCCAACTTTGGTGGCGGCGGCTTGGCCGTCTTTAAAGAGCATAAGGGTGGGAATGCCGCGGATGCCGTACTTGGTGGCGGTGCCCTGGTTTTCGTCCACGTTCAGCTTCGCGATCGTCAGGCGACCTGCGTACTCGGTGGCAACTTCTTCCAGGATCGGGGCAATCATCTTGCAGGGGCCACACCAGGCAGCCCAGTAGTCCACCAGCACCGGCTGGCCGGATTTCAACACATCGGCATCGAAGCTCGCGTCACTGACGTTCTTGATTTGGTCGCTCATGATGGTGATTCTCGGTTCGGCAGCAAAAGGCGCGTAAAAAGGGACGCGCCTTGCCGTTGTTCTTGTTTGTGGAATGGGCTAAAGCATACCACTGTCAATAACAACAGGCATACCACTGTTAATAACAACAGGGTTTGCTGGTTTTGTGTAGGATGTTGCGGCGCAGTTGATGTGATTCGGGCGGTTAAACCCGGGCACGCTGACTGTGACTTGTCATCATCCTACCGAATTCGGTGTTGGTCAGGTCGTGCGCATCCCACTGGGAGCCGCGCAGAATCTAGGCTTATCCGTAAAATGTCGGTTTTTTTCCACAGATGTTGGGGATAACTTGGCCACTCCACGTTACACCGAGGCGTCCATTCGCGTCCTGAAGGGGCTGGAGCCCGTGCGCCAGCGCCCGGGCATGTACACCCGTACCGAAAACCCGCTGCACGTTGTGCAGGAGGTTATAGATAACGCCGCAGACGAGGCCTTGGCCGGCTACGGCAAACAGATTCAAGTCACGCTGCATCTTGATGGCAGCGTGTCCGTCGAGGATGACGGGCGGGGCATTCCCGTCGGTCTGCATCCTGAAGAAGGCGCGCCCGTTGTGGAGCTGGTCTTCACCCGCCTGCACGCGGGCGGCAAGTTCGACAAGGCGGGCGGGGGCGCGTACGCGTTCTCCGGCGGCCTGCATGGCGTGGGCGTTTCCGTCACCAACGCGTTGGCGACCCGGCTGGAAGTCGTGGTGTGGCGCGATGGCGCCGTCAACCGCCTGGTGTTCAAGGGCGGTGACGTAGCCGAACCCCTGGCGCCTTACGACCAGGGCGGCCGCAAGAAATCGGGCACCCGCGTGCGCGTCTGGCCGGATGCCAAATATTTCGACAGCCCCAACATTCCGCTGGGCGAACTCACGCACCTGTTGCGCAGCAAGGCCGTGCTGCTGCCCGGCGTCAAAGTGACGCTGGTCAATGAGAAAACCGGCGACACCAAGACCTGGCAGTATCAGGATGGCTTGCGCGGCTATCTGGCTGAAGCGCTGTCTGGCGCCGAGCTCATGGTGCCGTTCTTCGAAGGCCAGCAATACGCCGGTTCCGACCACGAGAACTTCGCTGAAGGCGAGGGCGCGCAGTGGGTGGTGGCCTGGACCGAAGACGGCAACGCCGTGCGCGAGTCCTACGTCAACCTGATCCCCACGCCGGCTGGCGGCACGCACGAATCGGGCTTGCGTGAAGGCCTGTTCGGCGCGGTGAAGGGCTTTGCCGAACTGCATAGCCTGTTGCCCAAGGGCGTGAAGCTGCTGCCGGAAGACGTGTTCGCCCGCGCCAGCTTCGTGCTGTCGGCCAAGGTGCTGGACCCGCAATTCCAGGGCCAGATCAAGGAACGGCTGAACAGCCGCGACGCGGTGCGTCTGGTGGGCGGCTTCTCCAAGAGCGCGCTGGATCTCTGGCTGCACAGCAATGTGGAGTTCGGCAAGAAGCTGGCTGAGCTGGCCATCCGTCAGGCGCAGGCGCGTCAGCGTTCTGCCCAGAAGGTCGAAAAGCGCAAGAGCTCCGGCGTGGCGGTGTTGCCCGGCAAGCTGACCGACTGTGAATCCAGCGATGCGACCCGCACCGAGGTCTTCCTGGTCGAGGGCGACTCGGCAGGCGGTTCCGCCAAAATGGGTCGCGACAAGGAATTCCAGGCCATCCTGCCGCTGCGCGGCAAGGTGCTGAATTCCTGGGAAGTCGACCGCGACCGTCTTTTCGCCAACAACGAAATCCATGACATTTCCGTCGCGATCGGCGTGGACCCGCACGGCCCGGGCGATTCCCCGGACCTGTCGGGCTTGCGCTACGGCCGCATCTGCATCCTGTCCGATGCAGACGTCGACGGTTCGCATATTCAGGTGCTGCTGCTGACGCTGTTCTACAAGCACTTCCCGAAGCTGGTT
>Ga0256907_1000291_pt1 | contig 14703 bp, 14 predicted proteins | sample MC6MC0745MT_FD_186329 | JGI IMG/M metagenome (GOLD analysis project Ga0256907, IMG submission 186329) | Metatranscriptome of enriched soil aggregate microbial communities from Iowa State University, Ames, United States - MC6-MC0745-MT... | ecosystem: Environmental > Terrestrial > Soil >... | reverse complement strand
TATGCAAAGCATGCCGCACGAAGAACTTCCTGCACCAAAACCGCCCGATGCAGCCTTACAATCATTACCTGATCATGTTCACGGAATTTATAAGTTTGCCCATTTTATTTACGATTTATTTCCGGAAAATATTGTAAAATCAATGTATGAAAACCAAGTATTGCAAGTTGTAGTATTTTCGGTTTTATTCGGAATAGGTTTGGCAATGGTCGAAGAAAAAAAGCGTAAGCCTTTGGTTGATTTTACCGAGAGTTTGTCTGAAACCATGTTTAAATTCACCAATATCATTATGTATTTTGCACCAATTGGTGTTGGGGCAGCAATGGCTTATACGGTGGGACATTTAGGTGTTGATATCCTTAAAAACCTGTTCATGCTTTTAGGATCTTTATACATGGCGCTGGTGTTTTTTATACTGCTGGTTTTTGTACCGATTATGTTGTTCCTAAAAATACCGATTAAAAAGTTTATTGCAGCTGTAAAAGAACCAGTTTCTATTGCGTTTGCAACCACAAGTTCCGATGCCGCTTTACCAAAAGCCATGAGTGCTATGGAAAAATTCGGAGTGCCGCGTAAGATTGTATCTTTTGTTATTCCAACAGGTTACAGTTTTAATTTGGATGGAACATCGCTGTATCTGTCATTGGCATCGATATTTGTTGCACAGGCAGCCGGAATGAATTTGGATATCGGACAACAGTTGGGAATTGCCTTTACGTTAATGATCACATCAAAAGGAGTAGCAGCCGTTCCACGAGCATCGTTAATCGTGTTGATTGCCACGGCAGAACAATTTGGATTACCTGTATTTATTATCGCCGCTATTTTAGGGATCGATGAATTAATGGATATGGCACGAACATCGGTAAACGTTATTGGTAACTGTTTGGCTACGGTTGTAATTGCCAAATGGGAAGGCGAGTTTGATGATGAAGCTCCGTACCGATTAACCGATGAAACGTTAGATGAGGTTTAAAGGAATTGTTGTTTAAGTTATAATGACCGATATAAATACTAAAATACTTCCTGTATTCTTTATTTTAATTGGAGTAATAATATTTCTGTTTGGAATAGTATCATTCATAAAGTTTAAAAAAAGATTAAAGTACGGAATTAAAACTGAAGGAGAGATTGTTAATATAAGAATTGAAAAGACAAAATCATTACAGGGAGTAGATGAACTAAGCGATATTTATTACAAATATGAAATAAAGTATAAAGATTATTCAAATGTGAAAATTGTAAAGTGGAGTGATTTTCAGACACAATCTAAATATAATATGGGAAAATAGTGGAGGTAATTTACAATAAAAATGATTCAGAGGAATTTATAATCTTTCCATCTTCTCAAAAAAAATTATTTATCACATTTCTATTTATTGGTTCAGTTTTTTTAATTATCGGATCAATAATTTTAATCAAATAGATAATGTGTACAATAAACAGAAAACCCCAACCATTTGGTTGGGGTTATTGTTTTATAAATCAAAAAAACTTACTCTTTACTCTCAACTTTAGCCCATGTATCGCGTAAGCCAACCGTTTTATTAAATACCAGTTTTTCTGCACTAGAATCTTTATCGGTTGCGAAATAACCCAAACGTTGAAACTGGAATTTATCGCCGCTTACAGCTGTTTTTAAACTTAGTTCTACATAACCTGTAATCACTTTTAATGAATCTGGGTTAATGTATTCTTTAAAATCAACTTCTTTGTTACCATCAGGATTTTCGTGCGTAAACAAACGGTCGTAAATACGTACTTCGGCTTCAACAGCATGTGCAATAGAAACCCAGTGAATGGTTCCTTTCACTTTGCGTTTTGATGCTTCTGTTCCGCTTCCCGATCTTGAATCAGCATCGTAGGTCACATGAATTTCGGTAATATTTCCGTTTTCGTCTTTTACAACGCTTTCACCTTTAATAATGTATGCGTTCTTTAAACGGACTTCTTTCCCTAATGTTAAACGGAAAAACTTGTTGTTTGCTGCTTCCAAGAAATCTTCACGTTCAATATATAATTCTCTTGAAAAAGGAACTTTTCTAAACGTTAATTCTTCTGCTTCCGGATTGTTTTCAGCATCTAACCATTCTTCCTGACCTTCCGGATAGTTGGTAATAATCATTTTAACCGGATCTAAAACAGCCATTACACGATCGGTAAGTTTGTTTAAATCTTCACGAACACAGAATTCTAACAACGAAACATCAATTAAATTGGTGCGTTTTGCAATTCCAATGGTATCGGCAAAATTACGAATTGCAGTTGGTGTGTACCCACGACGACGCATACCCGAAATAGTGCTCATACGCGGATCGTCCCAGCCGGTAACGTGACCTTCGTTTACCAATTGCAACAATTTACGTTTTGATACAACGGTGTGGGATAAATTTCTACGAGCAAATTCGCGCTGTTTTGGTCGAACTTTCTCGTCATCGTAAATCTGATCTAAAAACCAATCGTACAATTCGCGGTGCGGTAAAAATTCTAACGTACAGAACGAATGCGAAATTTGTTCGATATAATCGCTTTCACCATGAGCCCAGTCATACATAGGATAAATTTTCCAATTTGCGCCTGTTCTGTGGTGCGATGCATTAATGATTCGATACATAATCGGATCGCGCATTAACATATTTGTCGATGCCATATCGATCTTTGCACGTAAAATATAAGCACCTTCGGCAAACTCACCGTTTTTCATTCGTTCGAACAAATCCAGGTTTTCTTCAACCGATCGATCGCGGTTTGGCGAATTCACTCCAGCCTGAGTTGGCGTACCTTTTTGTTTTGCAATTTCTTCTGCTGATAAATTATCAACATACGCTTTGCCTTTCTTAATTAAAAGAACAGCCCAATCATATAATTCCTGAAAATAATCAGACGCATAAACTTCCTGATCCCATTTATAGCCCAACCATTCCACATCGTGCTTAATAGCATCAACAAACTCCTGTTCTTCTTTTGCAGGGTTGGTATCGTCAAAACGCAAATTTACTGGTGCATTGTAATCTAATCCCAAACCAAAGTTTAAACAGATCGATGATGCGTGCCCAATGTGCAGATATCCGTTAGGTTCGGGCGGAAAACGAAAGCGTAATTTATCTTGTGACAAACCATTTTTTAAATCGTCTTCAATGATTTGTTCTATAAAATTCAATGATTTTTCTTTTGTTGACATATTCTTGAATTAAGATTACAAATTTATCAAAAAATGTTTGATTTTCGGCGGTAATGATATGTTATAAAAAAGGTTTAATTTTACGATATAAATTTTAAGAAATGGGAATTATTCGCTTAACAAACATACGCGTTTTTACAAATCACGGTTGCCTGATTGAAGAAGCTAAAATAGGATCGGAATACCGTGTTGATTTAGAAATTAAAGCCGATTTAAGAAAATCTGCAGAAACCGATGAGTTGGCTGATACCGTAGATTACGTGCATTTAAACCGTATTGTAGTTGAAGAAATGGCTAAACGATCTAAACTGTTAGAACATGTTGCCAAACGAATTGTAGTGCGTGTTTTTGACGAATTACCAATGGTTTCGCGTATTTTGCTGGAAGTTTCAAAAATAAATCCGCCTATTGGTGGTGACGTACAGCAAGTTACTATTGTTATGGAAGAATACCGGGCATAATTTTATGCTTTAGGTTTTGATATTTAATTTTTTGTAGTAGATTTGCAAACACATTACAGAATGGCATCTTGGCCGAGCGGCTAGGCACCGGTCTGCAAAACCGACTACAGCGGTTCGAATCCGCTAGATGCCTCTTCAAAAAACCTTCAACTATTGAAGGTTTTTTTGTTTTACTACATTTTGCATTTTTCAAATTGCTATATTTATCTTTAATTGATTATCTGAAACTCAATTACCAAAAGATAGGTCGTCGCTTCGAGTAGCGTAAGGAAGTGAAGCCTTTCGGCATGCACAAGACAAGCTATTGAGAAGTTTTAAAAGTTCTCGACAAGCTCGAACAGACGAATCTGATAATTTCTATTTGGTAAAAGTTTGATAATAATTTTATTTAAAATTCATACTATGAAGAAAATTGCATTATTCTTTCTGTTGATGGTTATCGCAGCATGTTCGTCGGAATCTTTATCGGTTAAACAGGCTACCAACTTAATTGAAACGCATACCGAGAAATATCCCTATTTTGAAAAAACGAATTTACAGTTAGGCGAGCAAAAATACAGTGTTCGTAAAGATTCTGCTGAACTATTGGTTTTAAGAAATCTGGCATCGCAAGATTTAATCAGTTTAAAAACCATCAGTTCACATAAAAAACTGCTTTCTAAAGATTCTGTTTTAGTGGTAAATATTGGCTTAACTACCAAAGCTGCCGATTTTGTAATCGATCAAAAAAAGAACAAAGCACAGGTAAAAACCTATCTTTTCACTATTCAGGAAGATTCTGATGTTCAGTTGGAACTAAACAGTAAAACCAAAGCAACGGCATCTGCAAAGCTTATTAAAACCACCACACCGTTCGCCGGTTTAAGTAAAGATAAAAACCCAAATGCTGCCTTTATTACTCAAAAATTTATCTTGAAATATAACAAAGAAACCGGTTGGTATGTAGCCAGATAATGAATTGAATTTTGATAAAAACGTAATATTTGGTGTCGATTTTTCGCTTTTCGTCAATTACCCAAGATTATAAAGAAAGAAGACGTATTTTTTTGATAAAAAAAATATATATTTGGTATTGATAGAAAACAAATCGAACGTATGTCGAATATTTGGATAAAAAAACCTTTAAGTGCCTACGAGGCAGATATTAAGAAAAGTGATTTAAAAAAAATATTAGGTAAATGGAGCTTAACCGCTATTGGTGTTGGTGCCATTATTGGTGGCGGAATCTTTGTACTTACAGGTACGGGAGCGTATTATAACGCGGGTCCGGCATTGGCATTATCTTTCGTAATTGCCGGTATTGCCTGTATTTTTGCAGCGTTGTGTTATGCCGAATTTGCTTCGATACTTCCTGTAGAAGGTTCTGCCTATGCTTATGCTTATGGAACGGTAGGTGAAATTTTTGCATGGGGATTAGGCTGGTGTTTAATATTGGAATACGCCATGGCAAGTATGGCGGTCTCCGTGAGTTGGTCCGGTTATTTTACCAAATTTTTAAAGATGTTTGGCATTTATCTGCCGGATTATCTGACTACAGATCCCGTAAGTTACACAGGCGAAGGTTTTGCAATGAACCTACCTGCATTCATCATTGTACTTTTAGTAACCGCTTTATTGGTAAAAGGAACTAAAGAAGCTGCTAAAACAAACAATTTTATCGTTATTTTAAAAACTACAGCTGTTGTATTTGTGGTTATTGTAGGTGCATTTTACGTAGTGCCAGAAAACTGGATGCCTTTTATTCCGGAACAAACAATGATTAAACAGACAAGCGGTGAAATGGCTCCGGCTTATGGTTTTCAAGGAATTATCTCGGGTGCGGCAGCAATTTTCTTTGCTTATATAGGTTTCGATGCGGTTTCTACGCAGGCAGGCGAGGCGATTAATCCTAAAAAAGATGTTCCGTTTGCCATTATTACCTCTTTATTGATCTGTACAGCTTTATACATTATGGTTTCGCTGGTATTGACCGGAATGATGCATTATTCTGATTTTGATCCGTTAGGGAAATATCCTGAAGCGATAAAAGCACCGGTGGCTTATGCGTTTGAAATTGCCGGAAAACATTGGGCAAGTAATATTGTTACCATTGCTGCTACCGTTGGATTAATCTCGGTTGTTATGGTAATGATGATGGGACAATCTCGTATTTTCATAGGAATGTCTAAAGACGGACTGATTCCAAAATTTTTCGGAGAATTGCATCCAACAACAAAAACTCCATATAAAGGAATCATTTTATTAGGGTTGATAGTAGCTACCGTTTCTGCGTTAACACCTATATCAACCTTGGCGCACATGACCAGTTTTGGAACTTTGTTTGCCTTTACAATGGTATGTATTGCGGTTTGGATCATGCGAAAAAGACAACCAAATATTGATCGACCATTTAAAGTGCCTGCCTATAAAATAATTGTCATATTAGGCGTTATTATTAATATAGGTTTAATAATTACATTAGACAAACTAGCGTTGATGCTATCTGGTTTCTGGCTTGTTCTGGGAATAATTGTTTATTTTGCGTACAGTAAAAGAAATAGTAAATTGAATAACCCATAAAACTAAAAAATCAGCTTTTAAAGCTGATTTTTTAGTTTTAGAATGTTAATGAAAAACCTGCGCCGTTATCATTAACAATAAGATTTAACTGTGTAGTAGATAGGCTGGTAGTATTTTGTCCATTCTCTGTTTCAATACCTTTTTTGATATTTTTACCAAAAGATAAATACAGAGGAATTGAAGCTCCTATAACTCCTAATCCGGCTCCTGCAATCACCCAACCATCTTTTCTTTTTGATTTATAATTAGGATCGCTGCTTTTAACACTAACAGCTGATGCTACTCCATACCCAATACCAAACCCACCAATATATCCCAAAATATCCCCGAAAGTTTTATTAGTACGGGCACGTTTAATATAGCTTATCGCCTCAGGGTTAGAAAAAACTTGTTTGTATTCGCTTAATCTGTAATCTTTGTTTTCTTTAATAAAAAAACGCTGCGAATTTTTACCTAATGTAATTTCGTTCGATAAAATCTCTGTTTGTTGAGCAAACGCGAAATTACCTAACAATAAAAGTAAAAGTGTTGTTTTGTTCATGTTTAATGTTTTTATTAGTTTTAATAATTTCGGCAAAAATAAAAAAATAAGAACAATTACTTTATTTAAGGTGTATTAATTTTTAGTACATAGATCTCGCTACGCAAAGACTCCCAACTTTGCGTAAATCATTTTCTTTTATGATCCTAAGTTGAAAACTTCGGAGAGCGGGGGACAGTAAATTGAATAATCCGTAAAAACTAAAAATCCATCTTGTTTTAAGATGGATTTTTGCTATTAACAAACCTTTTTTAAGTTGGTGTGTTGTTACCATTTGCAGACAATGTACTGTTTTTGGCGGCTTTTACAATTTCGTTTAAATCGTAGTATAATTTAGACCATTCGGGCATGTCTTTCATAGCTGTAATTAAGCTAAAATTTTGTTCTAATTCTTTTCGGGTAGAAGATGCGCTGGCAATAGTTCTTAGATCTGCATTAGCTTCGGCTTGTTCGGCAAAAACAGTTTCAAAAGCTTGGTGTTTTGTTTTTAAATCGTTAAAAGCTGTTGTAATGGTTAAATTTTCAATGCGTTGGGTATTTTCGGGTTTCTCTAACTCTTCAATAAGCTTTTTTAATTGTGCGGTCTGGGCAGAATAACTTAACGTATCCAAATTCAATCCAAACTGTTTAAAAATCGTGTATAAAGCCTCTGCATCTGTATGGTTCGCTGCAAACGGCAATTTGCGGTATCCGTTTAAAAATGCCTTTATACTACTAAAGGCAGCATCGCGTTCTTTATCGGCAGCAGCTACTTCTTTACCTTTACCGCTGTAGGTAAATTTTGTATATACAGCATCGTAGGTTGAATAACTTGTTGCAAGTGCCATTAACAAAGGGGTGACCTTCAATAATGGTATAATTGCCACTTTGCGATGAATTAATAATACGCTGTGCTAAAGTTGCCAAATTTTTTGTAGATAAAGCTGTTAACGTAATTTTCATAATAGGTAGTTTTTAATTATAATTAATTTACAATAAGTGGTTTGTGAATTTAATAGATAGGGTAAAGCAGATTTACATTCTCACGAATACCGTGGAAAGATAAACAGTACTTGTTTACAATAAACCAAGTAATTGGGAAAGGCAAAACGTAATTGTTTGTAATGTCCCGAATACTCGGGAAAGGTAAAAGGTGTTCGTTTGTAATCTCCTGATTAATCGGGAAAATTAACCTAAACACGCTTGTAATAAACCTATAGTACTATAAACAACGTTTAATATATTAGCCCTATTACTATTAAAATTATTCCTAAAACGGCTAATATGTAGGGTAAGTACTTTTTCATTTTTATATATTTTTTGGTACAAACAACTTACTCTAGTTATTTACCTAAATACTGTTCTAACTTTTGTTGATGAATAGCGCCTGTCCAACGATCAATTAATTTTCCTGATTTGTCAAACAATAAAAAAGTGGGTGTGGCATTTTCCTGGTATTGAATATAAGTATCGGTTCTAGTGAAATCTTCCGCATAAACTATGGACCAATTATTTGTACTATACGCACCAAATTGTTGGTAAGTAGCTGCATCAGGACTTTGCAATACACTTACTACTTTTAATTTTTTTGTATCTTTTGTTAGTTCTTGTGTAATTTCGAACGCTTGCCTACTGCTTGGACAGCTTACCGATGATAAATCAACCAAAACATATTCTTTATCCTGAGTAAAATAATCGCTTAATTTTTCTGCTTTTAAATCTTTATCTAACAAATTTATATCAATAAAAGTGTCTCCTTTTGTTAGGCGCTGGCTTTGTGATGCTAATAAATATTTCTTGCCTAATGGTGTTTGTTTTTGTTCGGGGGTCATTTTATTATACACTGCTTTGTAAAAAGTTTTATCGAATGCAGTGGTATTGTATGGTAACAACGTCCACGTATAGGCGTTATCAAAATTATTTAAAATGAAATCAGCTTCTACTTGTTTTAGCTCTTTTGTAAGTTGGTTTGCCAACCCATTTGTACCAACATATTTTTCCTGTACCTCGATTTCTAGCCATTCGGCAGTTTGTTGTAAAGCAGTTATTTCCTGTTTTAAAGCTTCGGCTTTTTTATGTAAAGGCATTTGCAATTCGTCTAATTTTGCTTTTATATCATGATGTTTAGAACCAGTTACTTTTACAGCATAGGGAAAATCATTCTTATTTGCGTTTATTTCTATGGTTTCATTAGCTACAAATAACATGGTATAATATGGTTGGTTGTTTTCTACTACATATATAGCATATGTATCAGGAGTTTCGGAAACTTCGGCTGTAAGTTCTACTTTCCCTTGTGCTAATGTTTGGTAGGCAATAGGTGTTTGCCCACTAAGTAAATATACTACAGCAGTATCTGTAAAGCCTTTAAGGTTTGCTGTTATTTTTATTTCGCCAGCAAAGGATTGTAGGGTTATAGTTAGCAATAATGCTAATGTTATTAGTCTTTTCATTTTCGGATGGTTTTTATTAAACCCTAACAGCTTTAAAACGCTGTTAGGGTAGTATTAATTTGCTAATCTCCAATACAAATGGATTAAGTAAAAAATAATAAAAGGAAATGAAAAATAATTATTAAAATATATTATTTATTTCATAACACAACATTTGTTAATACAAATCTTATACTCCTTCTTCTTGCGTATTCCTACACAATATTCGTATAATTAATGATCTATTTAATAAAAGAGTACTCAGTAATAAAAGAGAAATAAACCCCAACGCTATTAAAATTATTAAAGGATAGTTTATATTTTCTAAAATGCTAAAGTCTTTAAAAAAATCAGTAAGAGCGGTAAATAACAATATAATTCCTAATAAATTTGTAAAAAACAATAGGAATAATATTATTTTTAGGTTTCTGTAATTCATACTTATTATACTTAACAAAATGTAGCAGCACCGGTCAAAGCTCCACCAATTGCTCCAATTGCTCCACCAACAGCACATCCGCCAACACCGCCAACAACAGCACCTGGAACAGATCCAATTCCCATGCCAGCAGCTCCGCCAACAACAGCACCTAAGCCACCAACGCCAACACATCCTGCAGTACCACCTGTTAAATATCCACCTACTACTCCTGCAGCACATTTACCCCAACGATCCCACCAACTCTTTCCGTTACCATAAGTTGTAATAGGGCTTTTTTCGTTGAAATTCATTTCACTATTCTTTATATTTAACATGTCAAGAAATGATAAACTAAAAGAAACTTGTGTTCCAAGAATATTTTTTTCTTCAGAAGTTAAGAAATCATTATTATCTATTTCCTTGTTCAAATTATATAAATAATCAATGTAGTTATTATAATTATCAAAATCTGAATGCTTAATTTTGTTTGAATAGCTAGCAAATTCTTCACTAAGGTTAATGTTTTTTAAATCTGATACATCTTGAACTTTTACCCCTGCTGGCGCGAGCATCTTGCTCGTGTCTCCAATAAATCCTTTGCTCGCATTTCGATACTCAAAAGCAACTTGTTTGTGCGTATTAAAGTTTAAATAGTTGTTCATAATTTGTTTAATTTTTATCTATTTCTAAAATTGTATTATCGTTATTGCCATAATTTCTTGCGCTACTATATTTCCAATCAATTGTATTTGTAACAAATCCTGATATAACAGGATTATTGTGGATGTAACTTAATTTTTGTTCAAAAACTTTTAAAGACCATAGTTCAATAGGCTTATTGTTTTGTTGCCAAAATTGTCGGTTTTTAACATTACTGTTTTTCTTTCCTGCTTTTTCAAACATCCACAACAACCATTCTTTTCTACTTTCCTGTGTGTTTTCTTCAATAGTTTTTAGTATTTTCCGTGATGTGAATCCTTTAAAATCCCGAATCAAACCCGAAGGATCTGCTTCTGCCGAGCGAAAAATAAGATGAACATGGCTTGGCATAATACAATATCCATAAATTTCCATTCCTTTATTTTTTCTGCAATAATCTAAAGACTCAATTATAACCGAGAAATAAATATCTCTTGTAAAAACATCTATCCAATATACGGTAGCAAATGAAATAAAATAAGCACCCGTACTTTCACCAAACTTATATTTCCTACTCATGTTTTATTTTAAAGATAAGAAATTTATGTTATGTCATTTCACGAGCAAGATGCTCGCGCTAGCGTGGGGTATAAAGCAGCAATTGCTACAGCATATAAAAAAAATCGTTTCATTATTTTCGGAGTTTTTTAATAACGCTGCCCGGGTAGCTTTTGTTTCGGTTACAAATATGAAACGATTTTAAAACAACAAACAAACAAATTGTCCCGAATTAAAGGGTCGGATAATTTGTTCCCTTTTTTGGACAATTTATTCCCTCTCTGGATAATTTTTCCGTTCGAAGATTACTTTTTTTTAATAGTACTGTTTTTAAAATCAGTGTGTTGTGAAGTAAAAGGGGGCTGTTGGTTATTTTTTTGTATTTTTGTGTAGTTTTAAAAAAAATTAAGAATGCTTTTTAAAAAGTTGGACAATTTATTCCCTGTATTGGATAATATATTCCCTTGTTGGATTATTTTTCTATTGCCGTTTTGCTTGTTTGGGCAAACAACAGCAGATTCTTATAAAAGCCTTTGGGAAGTGATAAAAAATGACACGGTTTCTAACGAAAAAAAGGTGCAATATTTAGATACATATTATCAAAAAGCACGGAATGAAAATAATAAATTGGAACAATACCGTGCCTTAGAAAAAAAATCGTTTATAATTCCTTATGCCGATGCTGCTTTGTTGCTGCACCAAATGCACCCTTTGGTACAAAAAATGGATAACGACAGTATAAAAGGTGATTTTTTAAACCGAAGTACCGTGTTTTATTACGATAATCGTGATTTTAAAAATGCGTTGTACTATGCCATAGAATCGGAAGCGTTTAACGAAGAAATAGATAATTTATATAATTTAAATTTAGTACGCATTACAATAGGCAATATTTATTATCACACACGGCATCACTCTAAGGCAGTTACCTATTTCTCTCAGGCAAAAAACTATTACCAAACCAAAAAAGACTACAACCACCAACGTGGTTATATAAGTAGTCTTTATAGCTTAAGTAGAACCTATTGGCAGTTACAAGATATAGATAAACTGAATGCTACTATACAGGAAAGCGAACAAGCTATTACACTTTTAAAACCTAAACACAAACAATTAGAAACGGCTTATTTAGAATATATAAAAGGTGGTTTGGCTTTTTTACAAAAAAATAATGTGGCTGCCAAACAACATTTTATAAATGCACTAAGCGTTATTAAACAAAACGGTGATTTTACCAATGAACACATTATTTATTTGTATTTGGGTAAAATAGCATGGCAGCAAAACCAGAAAGCCGAAGCTATGACGTATTTTACAAAAATAGACACGCTTTTTTATGATAAAAAATTTTTAAACTATGAGTTGCGTGAAGCGTTTGATTATTTAATTGCTTATTACAATAAAACCAATCAACCACAGCTACAATTAAATGCTACAAATAGCCTTATGGCATTAAATCAGCAGTTTGAAAAAGAACAGCAAAGTATTACAAGCATTTTACATCAAGATTTAGAAAACAAAAAATTAGCATCGCAATGGCAAAAGTTGTTAAATAAATACAATTTGTGGATAAGCGTTTTAGGTGGTGTTCTAGTACTTATAGCAGCTTATTTATTTTGGAAAAAAAGTAAAAAGAATAAAGACAAGATAAATAAAAACAATATAAGCGAAGTAATCGAAAAAACGGAAGTTACTAAAATTGCAAACAAAGAGATAGCTGATAAAGATGTTGTTGAAATTGAAAAAACATTAGAAACAGTTGCTATTATTGAAAATACCGAAACAACAACTATTGAAGTTGCAGAAATACAAAGCGTTGTTGAAAATGAAACAGAATTTTCCGAAACGCAACAGGCGAAACGCACGACTGTTTTATCGGCAACAGACCAACGGTTATTAGATGGGTTAAATAGTTTTGAGCAGGAAAAAGGTTATTTGAGTTCGTTAAATTTAGATGATCTAGCAAAACAATTGAATACTACCCGCAGTACGCTTTCCCCATTTTTAAATGAATATAAGAACGGTTTTAGTACTTATATTAATAGTTTACGCATACAACAAGCGGTTACAGATTTAAAAGCAGATAAAGAATTACGAAAAAAAACGATTAAAGAACTGGCAGTTATCTATGGCGATTTGCATCCCAAAACATTTGCCAGTTTGTTTAAGGTGATCACAGGTGAAACTCCCACATTGTTTATTGAAAATTTAGATAAAGAAGAGGAGTAGTTTTATTTGCTGTCTGGAACTTTGTGCCAAGAACATTGATAAATTACAATATTGAATTAAATTTCGCTCTTACACAGCGTGACATTCCGTGCTTGACACGGAATCACATCATCATCTAATCTTGTGAGATGCTGACCCGAGCTTGCGAATAGAACGAAGTTAAACAAGTTCAGCATGACGCCGGATGTGGAGTAAATTCACAGCTGCTCAAAGTCAGGAGACTTTGAGCAAATTATTTAATTATTATAATTCCAAAATTCACTTTCTTTATGCTCCGAAGTTGTATACTTCGGAGAGCGGGATATGTATTGCGGTTTGGATCATGCGTAAAAGACAACCGAATATTGATAGACCATTTAAAGTACCTGCCTATAAAATAATTGTCATATTAGGCGTTATTATTAATATAGGTTTAATAATTACATTAGACAAACTAGCGTTGATGCTATCTGGTTGCTGGCTTGTTCTGGGAATAATCGTTTATTTTGCATATAGCAAAAGGAATAGTAAATTGAATAACCCATAAAACTAAAAAAATCAGCTTTAAAGCTGATTTTTTAGTTTTTAGTACCTGTCCAGGTTCCATCTAAATCCTGAACCGGACTGTTCCAAGTTCCCGATCCTGTTTTGTCGGTTAAAGTTCCTGTCATTGTTCCTACTTCTTCACCATTGTAAGAGTATGAAACATTTATTGTTCCGTTTTCTGTAACATCGCCTGTTAACACAAAGTTTACTGATGCTACGCTGTTTGAAGATACTGTTCCTGTTGCTTTTCCTTGAGCATCAATTGTTGCAGTCCAGCTTCCGGTGTCTCCGCCAGAGAACGTTCCAACCCACGTTCCTTTAAATTTTTCCAATTTGTTTTCTTGGTGAACGTGATTGTCATCACTAGAACAAGAAATAGAACCGAAAGCCAATGCGCTAAAAATGCAGATTGTTAGAAAATGTTTTTTCATATAAAATGTTTGTTTAAAGTATAGACGTAAATGTAAACAAAAAGGTTGTAAACGATTGTGATTTTTTTCTCCGGAAGATCTATTCAGAAAAGAATTATTTATTGAAACTGATGTTCCTTTATGGTTTTAGGGATTTTAATTTCACTTTTAATAAACGATTTAGACATAATTACCAACCCGAAAACTACTAAAAGCACACAACTTATTTTTTTTACCTTTAAAATGTTTTTAGGTGTAAGTTTACTTTGCAATTGTTTGGCTAAAAGCATTTTAAAAATATCGGTCAATAAATAAGCTCCAATAACGAAAGCGAAGAAATTGATCATTCTGCCGTGATTCATTTCTAATTGTGGCCCAATGGTAATAATAATGGTAAGCCAGAATCCTAAAACACCCACATTGATAAAGTTCAGTAAAAATCCTTTGGCAAATAACGAAAAGTAGTTGTTTTTGTAAGAAGTAGCTTCGATATGAATTTCGGCTTTTTTCAGTTTTTGAAGCCTAACAAACGAAATGGCTCCGTAAGTAATCATGATCATTCCGCCAAAAAGAAAAAGGGCAGGATCGTCTTTAATTCTATTTATCAGCTGAAAACTACTAAAATAAGCGATTAAAATAAAACAGATATCGGCAATAATAACACCAGCATCAAAAGTTAATGCGGCTTTAAATCCTTTGGTAATGCTGGTTTCTATCAATATAAAAAAGACAGGCCCAATCATGAAACTGAGAAAAAAACCAAGCAAT